>Ga0316191_10000209_pt1 | contig 34891 bp, 9 predicted proteins | sample Eddworburr2cm_MG_FD_204928 | JGI IMG/M metagenome (GOLD analysis project Ga0316191, IMG submission 204928) | Coastal sediment microbial communities from Maine, United States - Eddy worm burrow 2 cm | ecosystem: Environmental > Aquatic > Marine > Coastal > Sediment | place: USA: Maine | collected...
ACAGCAGCACCTGGTTCAACGGCAAGACCGCTATCTTCATCGGTGTCAAGCAGGCACCCGGCGCCAACCCGCTGACTGTTGCCGGCCGGGTACATGCGCTGCTGCCGGAGTTGCGGGCGCAGCTGCCGTCAGGACTCGAGGCCGGTATACCCTACGACGCCAGTGTCTTCATCGAGGACTCCATCCGGGAGGTCTTCAGCACCCTGATCGAGGCGGTGGTGATCGTGCTACTGGTGGTCTATCTCTCGCTGGGTTCCATGCGGGCCGCGCTGATCCCGGCGGTAGCGGTGCCGTTGTCGCTGGTCGGCGGCGTCTTCCTGATGTTGCTGATGGGATTCTCGGTCAACCTGCTGACACTGCTGGCCCTGGTACTGGCCATCGGCCTGGTCGTGGATGACGCCATCATCGTGGTGGAGAACGTGCACCGCCACATCGAACAGGGCGAGACACCACTCAGGGCAGCCATCGACGGGGCGCGTGAACTGGCCATGCCGATCATCTCCATGACGACCACGCTGGTCGCGGTGTATGCCCCGATCGGTTTCATGGGCGGGCTGGTCGGCACGCTGTTCACCGAGTTCGCCTTTGCCCTCGCCGGTGCGGTACTGATCTCGGGCGTGGTCGCGCTGACGCTCTCGCCGATGCTGTCCTCGCGGGTACTGAAGACATCCAGCGGTGAGGGCCGCTTTGAACACGCCGTGGAGCATTTTTTTAATGGCCTGGCTGACCGCTACCGGCGCGCACTGCGGGGTTCACTCGAAACCCTGCCGGTGACCCTGGTATTCGCCACCGTGGTGCTGTTCAGTATTTATTTCATGTTCGTGACCGCCCAGAACGAGCTGGCACCCGACGAGGACCAGAGCATCCTGTTCTTCCAGGCAACGGCACCGCAAACGGCTACCATCGACTACAACGAGGCCTACCTCCGGCAGGTCGTGGCGCTGTTCGAGAGCGTCCCGGAATACGACAAGAGTTTCATCCTGGCCGGCTTCGGCGGCGATGTGAGCAGCACCTTCGGCGGCATCAAGCTGCCGACCCCGTCAGAGCGCACGCGCAGCCAGATGCAGATCCAGCCCGAGGTGCAGCAGAAGCTCGGCCAGGTGGCCGGTCTGCAGACCGCGGTGTTCCCAAGGCCCAGTCTGCCCGGCTCGGGCGGCGGGCTGCCGTTACAGTTCGTCATCACCAGCGACGCCGATTATCAGCGCCTTGACGAGGTTGCAGGACAGCTGATCGGCACGGCAATGGCGAGCGGCAAGTTTGCCTTTCTGCGCAAATCAGTAGAGTTCACACGTCCCAAGACCACCGTGGTCATCGACCGCGACCGCGCCGGTGACCTGGGAATCAGCATGGCCGACATTGGTCGCAACCTCGCAGCCCTGTTAGGTGACAATGACGTCAACCGCTTCAGCCTGGAGGGACGCAGCTACAAGGTCATCCCGCAGGTGGCACGACAATTCCGCCTCGACCAGGCGATGCTGGAAAACTATTATCTGCGCACTGACAACGGCGAACTGGTACCGCTGTCCAGCATCGTCAGTTTCGATGCCACGGTTGAGCCGAGCAAGCGCACCCAGTTCCAGCAGTTGAATTCCGTCACCGTGGAAGGCGTCATGGCCAATGGCATAACGCTGGGTGAAGCGGTGAACTTCCTTGAAACACAGGCCCGGGAACAATTCCCGCGCGGCTTCACCTGGGACTACATGGGGCAGTCCCGCCAGTATGCCCAGCAGGGCAGCAGCCTGATCGTGACCTTCTTCATGTCGCTGCTGATCATCTACCTGGTGCTGGCCGCCCAGTTCGAGAGCTGGCGCGACCCGATCATCATCCTGGTGTCGGTGCCGATGTCCATTGCCGGTGCACTGGCCTTCCTGACCCTCGGTGTCGCCACGGTGAATATCTATACCCAGGTCGGACTGATCACGCTCATCGGCTTGATCGCCAAGAACGGCATCCTCATCGTCGAGTTCGCCAACCAGCTGCAGCTCAATGAGGGTCTCTCGAAGCACGAGGCGGTGATCAAGGCTGCAGCCATCCGCTTGCGACCAATCCTCATGACCACGGTCTCAATGATCATGGCCATGGTGCCACTGTTGATCGCCACCGGGCCCGGTGCCGTGAGTCGCTTTCACATCGGTCTGGTGGTAGCCAGCGGGCTCGGTATCGGCACCCTGTTCACCCTGTTCGTGGTCCCGGCCGTCTACCTGCTGCTTGCCCGTGATCATGCCGCGACACACACGGCGCAACAGGAATGATGCTGCCCACCTTTGCAGATACTCACTCATGACACACTATCAAGCGCCTGGCTTACGTCAGCGATGATGTCGTCAATATTCTCAATACCAACTGATATCCGTACCAGGTCGGGGCTGACACCGGCAGCCGCCAGCTCATCAGCATTCAACTGGCGGTGAGTCGTAGAAGCCGGATGACAGGCCAATGATTTCGCATCACCAATATTCACCAGGCGCAGGATCATTTGCAGGGCATCAATGAATTGCCCCCCGGCAGCGGAACCTCCCTTTATCCCAAAGCTCAGCACACCAGAGGCCTTGCCTCCGGTAATCTTTTGGCAACTGCGGTAGTGCGGGCTGTCAGGCAAGGCAGCATAGTTGACCCAGTTCACTTTCGTGTGACTGCTGAGATACACAGCCAGTTTTTCGGCATTCTCGCAATGCCTTTCCATCCTGACTCCCAGGGTTTCCAGCCCTTGCAGGATCAGGAAGGAGTTATGGGGCGAGATTGCGGCACCCGTGTTCCTGAGCGGTACAACGCGGCAACGTCCGATGTAGGCTGCCGGTCCAAGGGCCTCTGTGTAGACGACTCCGTGATAGGAAGGATCAGGCTCATTCAGCATCGGGAATCTTTCTTTATTGGCCACCCAGTCGAATTTACCGGAATCAATGATAATCCCCCCGATCGACGTGCCATGCCCGCCAATGTATTTGGTCAGTGAATGGATCACAATATCAGCACCCAGTTCAACAGGACGACAGAGGTAGGGGGTTGCCACGGTATTATCAACCATCAGTGGCACGCCATGCTTGCGGGCGATGGCCGCCAGCTTCTCTATATCGACAATATTACCGGCCGGATTGCCAATGGACTCGCAAAAAATGGCACGTGTATTTTTATCGATGGCTCTCTCGAAGCCGGCGAAATCATCGGCGGACACCATCCGGACCTCGATACCCTGCCGGGGCAGGGTATGGGCAAAAAGATTGTAGGTCCCGCCATATAACTGGCTGGTGCTGACGATATTGGAACCGACATCACATATACACTGCACTGCATAGGTGATGGCCGCCATCCCTGACGCAACTGCCAATGCACCAATACCGCCTTCCATTGCCGCCAACCGCTGTTCGAGCACATCGGTTGTCGGGTTCATTATCCGGGTATAGATATTCCCCGGGACTTTAAGATCGAAGAGATCTGCACCGTGCTGCGTATTATCGAAGGTATAGGAAGTCGTCTGATAGATGGGAACTGCTGCAGCTTTTGTAGTCGCCTCGGATTTATAGCCGTGATGTAACGCCAGGGATTCAAGCTTCATATGCATACCTTTTTTGTAAAGAACAGATTTGGCAGCAGGCAGACACATGGACATACCGTCACAATATGCTCCCTGCCCCGCCCGTAGCCTCGTCAGAAGAAACAACGCATTGTACAGTCATACTGAAAAGTGACCGGATGACTGATCCGGGTACGTCACCCTCTTTCAGGGGACATCAGCACCACCCGGAAGTGCACCGTCCAGCCCTGCCCCTGCAGGCTGGTCCTCCCCGGCAATGATTTCCGCTGTACATGCAATTCCTGCGGGAAGCCGCAGGTCCGGGTTTGGCAGCAAGGCCCGTACCCCGAATGTTTCGCTGGATGCATCGATGACGGGATCCACAATGACCACTTCTGCGTGGTATTCATCGTTGACCGGCTGACCCAGCCTGACGGCAAGATGCATCCCGGTACGCAGGCGACCTAATTCAGCAGCCGGTACAATCAACTCGACATTAAGTGGATCGATTTGTGCCAGCCTCAGGATAGTCTCTTCCTCGCTGGTGCTCTCACCGGGCGAGGCAATGCGTTCGATGACAATGCCATCGATGGGACTGCGGATGATGCGGCGGTTCAGCACCTCGATGGCACGCGCCAGCTCCAGCTCCGCACGCTTGCGGCTTTGCCGGGCCTGGCGAAGCTCCAGCTTGGCCCGACTGGCTTCATAATCCGCCTCGTCCTTCGCATGCTGTGACACCGACTTCTTTGCATACAGCTCGTCGGTACGACTTTTTGCGCGTCCCTCGAAATCGACACGCGCCTGGCCCAGCAGGATCTCCGCATCTTCCAAGGCGCGTTGCCGGGCCAATTCCACCGAGGCCTTCTCGACGCCTGACTCGAGGGTAACCAGTATCTGGTCCCTTGCGACCACGTCACCACGGTCAACGGTGATGGTTTCGACGACCCCTTCAACTGAGGTACTGATTTCCACCACCATGTGCGGTTCTATAATGCAATCCGCATCACGCAGATCAGCATTGCAGGGCGCGGCACAAGCACCCCACAGGCACATCAGTGACAGCAGCAAACCAGGAGATCGAAAAGTTTTCATACGCAGATTCCCACCATCACTCCGGGCGCCCCGAAAACGCCAGGATGTTACCGAAATTCTCGTCCAGCTTCATGAGCCCCCGCCGGACACGCGCATCCTCGCGCTCGGCCACACGTTGTGACCAGCGGGCCAGCCCGCGCCAGCACCACGCCGGGGCCGGTACAGTACGGCGCCGCCACCCTGCCAGACGCACCACGACAGGCGGACAGTAACGCGTAAAGAGCTCGTCTTCAAACGACAAAATTACCTGGTAGCTGCCAGGATCACCCTGGCGCCCGCAGCGGCCAAACAATTGCCGGTCGATGCGCCCGGCCTCATGCAGCTCGCTGGTGATCACATGCAGCCCGCCCAGCTCGGCCACCCCTTCGCCCAGGCGGATATCCGTACCGCGTCCGGCCATATTGGTAGCAACGGTGATTGCAGCGGGTGCCCCGGCGTGCTTGATGATCCCCGCCTCGAGATCGTGCATCCGGGCATTCAATACCTGATGGACCAGACCGGCATCCTCCAGCATCCGGCTCAGATGTTCCGAGCTGGCCACCGAACGTGTCCCGACGAGCACCGGTCGTCCCTGTGCGTGCAATGCGCGGATTGTCTCCAGGATAGCGTTCCACTTGCTGTCCGCCGTGAGGTACAGGCGATCGGGACGGCGCTTGCGCCGCAATGGCCGGTTGGTCGGCACGGTTACGACCTTGAGCCGGTATACCGACCATAACTCCGGCGCCACTTCCCGGCAGGTTCCTGTCATACCGGCAAGGTGCAGGTAACGCCGGTAGAAGCGCTGGTAGCTGATCCTGGCCAGGGTCTCGTTCTGTTCGCTGAGGCTGCAACCTTCCTTGACCTCGATCAGCTGATGCAGCCCTTGCTCCCAGGAGCGGTCCGGCATGACGCGGCCGGTGAAACTGTCGATGATCTGCACCTTGCCATCACGCAGCAGATAGTGCTCGTCACGGTGAAACAGAAGCCGGGCGCTGAGCGCCCGGCTGACCAGTTCTTCCCGTATGCGTGACCCTGCCCACGGACCCGGCAAGCCCTGCACCAGCCCGGCAAGGCGGGTCTTGCCACTGGCGCTCAGTTCCACGCGGCGTTCGCGCGCATCGAGTTCGTAATCGCTACCCGGCTGGAGTGCATCAGCCAGTTGCAAGGCCTGTTCATAGACCTCCCGCTGCCCGCTGGTAGCGCGTGGTGCCGAAATAATGAGTGGTGTGCGCGCCTCATCGATGAGCACACTGTCAGCCTCATCGACAATGCCAAAGCACAGCCCCGGCAGCAACAGCCGGTTGCTGCGCGGCTGATCGCTGTACAGATTTTCCAGCTGCAGCTGCAGGCGGCCACGCTCGTTGCCGAGCACAATGCGGTCCTTGAGGTAATCGAAGGCAAGCTGCTTGTTGGTGCAGTAGGTCACATCACAGCGATAGGCCGCCTGGCGCGCCGCGGCATCCATGCCCTCGGTAATGGTGCCAACGTTCAACCCGAGTGCCTGGTAGACCGGCTGCATCCATTCGGCGTCACGGGTCACCAGATAGTCATTCACGGTAATGATGTGCACCGGAATTCCGGCGAGCGCCGCGGTGCATGCCGGCAGGGTCGCGGTCAGTGTCTTGCCCTCACCGGTCTCCATCTCCACGATCCTGCCGTGCAGCATGACCCAGCCGCCCATGAGTTGCACGTCGAAATGGCGCATCTGCAGGGTACGCTGTGCAGTTTCCCGGATCAGCGCAAAAGAGTCGATGAGCCATTTATCGTTTGAAAGTCCGGTGCGCCGTAATTGCAGCCGCAATTCGCCGCAATGCTCCCGCAGTTGCGCGTCGGACAGGCCGGCCAGCGCCGCGCCGCGGCGATTGATCGCCCTGATGATATTCTGATACCGGGCAGGCTGCGGCCGGTTCCGGCGGCTGATGCCATCTGCGACCGCCAGCAGCGCCCGCTCCAGCTTGGTGCGCGGCGGGTCTTCCCGTTCCGGATACAGGCCCAGTTCGGAGCCCGGACGCAATACCGCGCTAGACATTGAAGCGTCTCAGCAGCAGTTGCCGGATAGCCCGGTAACCCTGCAGCCCCAGCGGCTCGTAGCCGTGATCGAACTGGACATAGACACGCCCGCCGACAAATTCCGGAACCTGCTGCGCTGCTATGCCTATATCGAACTGAAAGACCTTCTCGAAGGTTGTCAGACCCTGACCACCGCGCGGGTCGATCACGATCGCACCACCACCCTGGCTGCCAAGGGCCACCGCTGGCAGCCTGTTGGAGGCGCCGGGGACCTCGCGCCGGATGGTGGCAGGCAACACCGCCTGTGGATTGTCGACAAAACGCAGCTCCACCCCACGGGTGCGCTGGCGCACCAGCGCAACATCTTCCTGCGAGACCACCACCCGGACAGTCGCCGCCTCGAGATCAAGCACATAACATACCAGCTGGCCATGGCGCAGATACTGTCCCGGCAGGTCTGCAGCTCCCGGCACCACGAACCGCCCTGCCGTCGGACTGCGAATAACCAGGCTGTCAATCCGTTCGCGGAGACGCGCCAGGTTCTCTGCCACTGCATTGATCTCCTCCTTGAGGATTCTGGCCCTGACCCTGTCTTCAATGTGCACCACCCTGTACTCCAGGCTGAGCTCCTCGAGGTGTGACTCGAGGATATTCAGTTCTGCCGTCAGAAAAGGGTCCTCTGTGACAATCAGCGGGGTGCCCGCGCTTACCAGGGCATCGGGTTCCACCTGCAGACCCAGCACGAAGCCATCGGTCCCGGCCCGGACAATTGATTGTTCGGGCAACCACACCACGCCCTCCACCTGCGTGCGCAGCGGTGCCGGCAGCAGAAACAGGACACCGGCCAGCACACTGACCAGTATGGCACTCAGGGTGATGGCACGCGTGCGCCGGCGGTGCAGGCCCGGATTGAAGAAAACAAACGACAACGCCTTCCACAACGGCACCAGCAGCAAGGGGATGACCGCCCACATGGCCAGCAGCACACCGATGACAAAAAACCTGCCGGCCACGAACAGGATGATTGCCGTCATGATGAGTATGCGATAGCTGAATGCGGCAATCCCGTAGGTCACAAACCAGAACCGCTCGCCGCGCGCAGACACCGGTGATATGGCCTGTTTCATCCCGAACAGGTAGCGCTGCAACAGGTAGCCGAAATAGCGGTTGGCGCGCACACCGAGATTCGGGATCTCGATGGCATCAGCGAGTATGTAGTAGCCATCGAAGCGCAACAGGGGATTGCCGTTGAACAGCAGCGTGGATACCCCGCCGATCAGCATGACGTTATAGGCAAGCCCGCTGACGACACCCGGCTCCACAATGAGCCAGACGAACAGGGCCAGACTGGCCAGGAACAGTTCAACAACAATGCCGGCCGCGCCGACCAGCATCCGCTTGCGGCGCTCGCGGAAGGCGGATGCCGCCGAGGCATCCACGTAGGGAATGGGCATGAAGACCAGGAACATGATGCCCATTTCATGGACCTCGCCGCCCCACATCCTGGTAGCGAAGCCGTGCCCCAGTTCATGCAGCGCCTTGACGAGCGGATAGACCAGCCACAGCAACAGCAGATTCTGCGGCGCCAGCACCCGGTCGAAAATGCTCTCGGTGAGCTCGTCCCAGTGCATGCCCGCCAGCACCAGCGCCGTGGTCACCACCGCCAGCCATAGCAGCGCGCCATACCAGCTGAATAACGGTCGCACCAGCGGCAGCCAGCGGGTCAGGAAGCGCTCCGGATCCCACAGTGGCAGACGGATTACCAGCGGGCTGCGCAGGCGCTGTTGCCACTTTGTTTTGCGGTGCTGTTGATGACGCTTGAACAACTCCAGCAGGTCGGGCGGCACATCACACTGCAGCACATCGGCGGCATGCAACTGGCCGAGCAAGCGGATCATCTCGTCCTGTGTGGGCAAATCGTCGCCGAGCTGCGCTCCCGCCTGTTCCCACAATTGCTGCACACTGCGCTGACCATCCATCAACCCGATCACATAATAGGCAGCAGGAGTGAAACGATGGTATTTACCGGAAGAGTGATCCTGCAGTACGTACCACAGTTCGTCGCGATAATGATGGCGGTGTATGCGTGCGTGGTTTCGCAAGCGCGGCCTGAGTGATGCCACGCGATACCAGGACGGACTGAACAGCGACTCCGTCATCGCGCCTATGGCCACCAGCGCCAGGCCGCCAGCCGCAGCCAGTTGGTGAGTTTACGGGTCCAGATCCAGAGCAGCTTGCGTTGTCCTGCCGCTATCTTGCCGGCGCCATCCATACCGGGCCGCAGGGCTTCCGAGCTCCCGGTCAGCTGCGCCTCTACCCGGAAGGTGTTGCGTCCCTCTGCGGCAGTCGAGACCGGTGTAATCTTGTTCACCAGAAAAGGAAACACCGTGCCGGGAACCGAGGCCAGTGCGAGTTGGCCATGCTGTCCTTCCCTGACGGCAAAAATATCCCCCTCCTCGACCTCCAGCACCACCCGATATTCATTCAGGGGAGCGACCTCCATCAGCACATCGCCGCGTTCCACCGGCGCCCCCAGTGACTGGCTCAGGTCGCCACTGACAATCAGGCCGTCAAACGGTGCAGTAATCCGGGTGTGGGCGAGCTGTTCGGTCAGCAGCGCGATCTGTGCCGCTGCCTGTTCCCGCTTGGCCCTGATAATGCGGCTCTCCGCACGCTCATGCTGCGCCATGGCATCACGGTGCTGGTGGGAGAACTGGGTTTGCTGGCTGCTCCATTTCACCTTCTCCAGTTGCAGCACGGTATCATCCATGGTCGCCAGTAACTGCCCCGCTACCACGATATCTCCGGGGCGGACATACACTTCATCGATATAGCCATCCAGGGCCGCTACCAGCACACGCCGCACCGACCCCTCGAGGGTTGCATCCGCCGTGATACGGTAATCCCACGTGGTGACGGAAACAAACACCCCCAGGGCAAGGAGTGCCAGGACCACGAGTTTTCTGACCAGGTAGTTCGGTCCGATCAGTCTGGCGGCCTGGGTGCGGAAAGACTCCCAGAGCTTGACAGGTATCCACCGGTCTTCACGTCGCTTGCTCGCAAGAATGGGCCCCGTGAGTGCGGCCACATGCTGACACAGTTCGATCGTATTCCTGTCGAACGCCTCGCCACCGGCCCGTTCAAAGGTGAATACGCCCGTCAGCTCGCCATTATCGCTGAACGGCACACTGCAAACATAGCCGCTGTCATGCTGATCGGCCAGCACGGCATGGGCGCGGTTGAGCTGCATGCCGGCATCGTCCTCCGCCGGATACACCACCGACTCGGCCTGATCAAGCGCCTCGTCCATGGCCGCACCGATGGCACGTATCAGGTTGGTCTGTTTTCCAAACTGCGCACTGTGCGACAGGGCATGCACGCGCACATGCCTGCGCTGTACAAAACCGACACTGACCCGTTCACAGCCGAACCGGGTGGAGAGTTCTGTCACGACCGCTGTGGCAGCTGCCTGAAAGCGGGGATGATCAAGACAGGTGGCCACCTGCTGGAGCACGGTTATCAGGCGGTCCCGGGGCACCGCGGAAAACTGCCGCGAACCGCGTCGCAGCATCACTTCCAGCCAGGCCAGCCCCCACTGCAACTGGCGCATCACACCGCGCAGGCCGGACTCGGGAAGCGCGTCGATCTCTATGGCAACAACACCGCAGAGTTGCCGGTCAACCAGCAGCGGGTAACCGATATAACGATGCTGACTATCCTTGCTGTCACTGCCATCGCCGGTCTGCGGGCCTGTCACCACACCACGACGTTCGCTCATGGCAAGTTCGGCGGCGGCCTGCAAGGCGGGTGGGACTGGCTGTGCGCTATCCGGCCAGACACCGGCGGGTTGGAAGTGATCCTGATCCGGATCGCTCAGTACCACGACGCCCCGGCGTATACCCTGAATAATATTGCATTGCAGGGTCAGCCAGGACTGGGCAAAAAGCTCCTGCGATGATGCCTCGGCAAGTCGTGTCCACAGCGCCGGGTCCAGGTGCGCCATGCGGTCCGTGTCATTGATGCCGCCGGTAGTGCCATGGTCATGCCTTGCGGGTTGACCGTCCGGATTCATGCTTGACATGACAGTCTCCGGGCGGCACGGGCTGTGCAGCTCCGTTCACCGGCAAGGCATAAAAGGCCATGCACAGCCCGGCAGGCAGTGCCGGAACGATACGTCAGCACGGCTAGCGGGCAGCCGGCTTTCGACCAGCTGCCACGGTATTGCGAGGATCGTCTGACTTGTTTCCTTGCGCTGCGCACAAACACTGGAATATCACCAACGAGCCGTCTGCTCAGAGAGCAGAACTGCAGTGGAACAAGCTCGGGAATATCCCCGGGAAGAGTCAGGACTCCTTGGCTGAGGCAGGTGTTGCCACTTCCAGTGCCCCATAGCGGGTCTCGTATTCCTTCAACAACTCGCCCATCAGGGTCCACAGCCGTTTGGCGACCAGCGGGTTGAGAATCAGGCGATCGGACAACTTGATATTCACATTGTTGCCTGCGCCGATACTCCAGGTCTGGTTGGTACCGAACAGCAGTGTGAACTCTTCCCGCGTGCTGAATGCGTTGACGACATTCGCATAGGAGGTCTGCATGGCAGCGTCATCCCAGTTAACTGTTGGTGCCTTGTTTTTACCGGCTTCCACTGCTGCTGCAGAATTATTTTTATCTACCATCTGTGTTTCTCCTTGAGGATGCGTGTCGGAATTCCCGGCACCGAAATAAGTCTCACTAACTTTTATACACTAATAATCAGTGCCTGACCATGTCCCTGATTTTGTCGTGCCATTCGATCAACCGACCCATGACAACGTGGGCAGCTCCGCCACGGGTTTGCGCAGTTTCTTCAGGATCGGTGTTCATCCAGCGACCGCTCAGTTCATCAAAAACCAGCATATCCCGCGGCTTATTGCCGTGTCCCGGACGTTCCGTAAATTCTGCCTGCCAGTCGTCCCACAACAGGGCAGCGTTGCCGGTATCCACGTCGGCTTGCCCCGACCGGGCCGGCACTGGCTCCTTGACGACCAGCGGTATCCGGATGTCATTGCTGTCCTGTGGCAGGTCCTGGAACATGCCGAGGTTGACCGGCACGATACGACTGCCCGCATCGAGGGTCTCACTCAGCTGGCTGTTGTGATCAAAACCAAGCATGTGCGCGTACTCGTGCATCAAGACGCTGAGCAGGTCCATGCGCTCGTAGGCCGGGCTGTCAGGTGTAGCAATGCCATTGCTGAATTCGGCGTCATCCAGCGGCGTCTCATCGACAAACCAGCCGTGGCCCGCTGCATCGCTGTCGATATAGATCGTGTCACCGACCGTCAATCCCAGCAGGTCACCGGACAGGTCGGTGATGCGGACATTGACCCCGTCCAGCATGATGGGATCCGCACCAGCCAGCAGCTCGGACCAGCGTTGCACGGCCGCTCCCATGACCGGTTGCAGCGCCGCACTGTTGAGTTCCGCCACCGGGCCTGCTTCCGCCTCACTGCTTGCCAGCAGGGCCTCGCCATTGGCCTCGACCAGGAATGCCGGGTCGTTGGTTCTGAAACTGAAGTCATCAAAACTGCTGTCACCCGCCTTCGTCATCAGGCCGTTGTCACCGTCCACCACCAGGCCGTTGTATACATGGCCAAGCACCATCTGGCCGTCCACGATAACGCTGACACTGCTCCCGACCAGCTTGAGCTCCAGCGTATGGTCGGTGCCGGCCTGGAGACCCCGGTCAACCGCCACGTCAACCGCCCAGCCGTGGGCAGTATGATGACCAATCACCACCTCACCGGTAGCCGCTGCAAGGGCAACGAACTTGAAGTGCTCTGCATCGTAGTAATCGAACACCAGGCCAGCTGTACCGGAGGTATTGACCAGCGTTTCCAGCTCAAGCACGGCGGCCGGCGCCACAGATAGCCCGGTAAGACTGACCGCCGGCTCACCCGGTTCCGTGGGGGTACCCAGGTAGCGGCCCGCGTCGAACACCCAGTTCCCGAGCCGCTCACCGTTGAACAGTTGTGAATTGACGGTGCTGAAATCCTCTGTTGACGCGAAGGTGATCTCGGGCGGCAGCACCTGTACCTTGACGTTGTCGATACGGCCCTTCGAATTGTTGGCGCCGATACCGACCATGCCCGCATTGAGTCCGTAGGTGAAGCCGTCTGCATCTGTCCGCGGCGCGAAGGCATAGCCCAGCACATCGCGGTTATTGACCACCAGGGTTGCGGTCGTGCCATTTACAGACAGCAGGACGTTGTAGTCAGTGTCGGGCTTGAGACGCGCATTGTTCTGCACCACTTCATGCCAGCCGCTGGCATCCCGGTAGCCGATTTCCAGCTTGTCGTTGGAGATATTGATACCGGCATACTTGAAGTCGGTCGGACTCTGGTAGTCGAAGATGAGGTAGGCGTTCGACTTGAAGCCGGCCGTGGGCTTGCCCGCGTTAATGGTGGCCTGCAGCTCATAATAGCCTGGCAGGTAGGCATCGACATGGAACACGCTGACGGCATCTGCTCCCAGCGTCTCCGGGGCAACCTCGAGACGGCCCTTTTGCAGCGACCAGGCGCCGCTGTCCGCAGCGAAGGCCTCGGAGGTGCCGGTGTTGAAGGTGGCCGAGCGCAGCACGTCGCGGGGACCGCCAGGGATGTTACCCGGCTGCGGGTCATCCGGGGCGCCGGTCTGGTCCTGCCACTCGAAGTCTTTCTGGATCACCACGCCCAGCTCGGCGTAAGGCTCGCCATTACGGTCCTGGCCGGTGCCGGTGTCGGCGAAGACGGTGGGATCGGCACCATCGCTGGCACCCAGCGCGTACAGGTATTCCGCAATCTGCGGCTGCGGGGCACGGCTGATGGTGAACGGCCCGAAGGGCGCGAACGGCACCAGGTAGCTGTTGAACTCGCCGACCCAGTCGATCAGCCGGTCACCGCCGGTGTTGGCGATAAGCACATCGCGCCCTGCCCCGCCATGAACGATGTCCTCGTAAGAGGCCACCGGTCCGTCAGGGATATTATTGGCACGGTCGTCGCCGCTGCCTGCCGTGGAGTCATGGTCATCGTCGGCATTCAGCAGGTCATCACCCCAGCCACCGAAGATATGGTCCTGACCCGTGCCACCGACCAGCCAGTCGTTGCCCAGGTCACCGAAGATGACGTCATTGCCATCGCTATAGACCGGCGTAACACCATCGGGACCCGTGCCGACCACGGGCGCACCCGCATCGGCGGCCTCGAAATTGAGCAGGAACTCAACGCCGCTGCCGTCCTCGGTGAACAACCCGTTCTCATCAACCAGGATCTTGCGCCGGGGCTCGAACTCATTGTAGGCCCCGAACTCGCCGGCGCGCTCCTCGCCGTAGTGCAATATGTTGCCCGTGTTGCTGGTGTTCGTGTAGTACTGCGCCAGGGCCTCCGCACCCGAGATGGCGTCATCACCCACACCGCCATGCAGGAAGTCATCACCGAGCCCGCCGTAGATGATGTCATCGCCCTGGGTCGCGTCGAACAGCACGTCGCCGTTGGGATCCACGTTGAACGGCGTCAGGTTGACGGTCTTCTTCAGGGCACCATCTACATTGATGGTTGCCTGCTGGATCTTGCCCGGGGTGCTGATCACCACGTCGACAGCAGCCAGCGGGGCGAGCCCGTACAACGACTCGCCCGTTGTGGTGCTGTTGCGGCTGGTATAGATGCGCCCGTCATCACCGAGCACGCCGTCGGCACCGGTGCCACCGAAGATGGCATCGTGGCCATAGCCACCGATGAGGTCATCATTCTGCCCCTCGCCGAACAGCACGTCGTTACCGACCATGCCATAGATGAAGTCATCGCCTGCTTCACCGTGAAGTTCGTCACCGGCGCCCAGGTCAGTGCCGGCGTTGAGCGGATCATAGTCGCTGCCGCCCGGCGTATAGTCGAGCAGCTCGGCGGCACGTACAATGATGTGTTCTGCCGCACTGTAGTTGTCGTAGCTGAAGGACAGGAACGTGCCGCCATCCAGCCCGTTCGTGCCGACCAGCCGGAAGATATTGCCATTGTCACCGAGGATCATGTCGGCATCAGTGGCATGCCCGGTGTCCGTTTCATCCCCGAAGGTATTGCGCGCCGTGTCCGTACCGGCGCCACCGAAGATGATGTCGGCACCATCTGCCGCGCCGCTCAGACCGAACAGGGAAGAACTGCCGCCGATAAGGTCGTCCTGGCCCAGGTTGCCGAAGATGAGGTCGTCACCGGCGTTGCCCTCGATGTAGTCGTCGCCGTCGCTGGCCTGTTCAGTTGAGGGGTTGACCAGGGTGCCGTCGGCATTGCGCACGTCGGACACTGCGGTAGTGATCGAACCGTCACCCTGGATGGTATCGTTGCCACCCTGCCCGAAGAGGGTGTCGTCACCGGCGCCACCGGCAACGGTGTCGCCAGCATGGGGCACGTTCTGACCAGCGTCGAGTATGAGTTCGAAATTCGCCCAGCGCTCGGCACCGCCCGGGCGGCCGTACTGGCTGGCGAGATCGACCAGCGCCTCGCCGTCGGCACCGCCATTCAGACCGTCGCCGTAGAGGGCATCACCGGTCAGTACCCGGTAGCGCGGGTTCGAGTCCTCGCCCGGGGCACGGCTGTCAAGCCGGCCGTTGTCGCCGAGGATGAGGTCGGAGCCCGCATTGCCGTCAATGGTGTCGGCACCGACGCCGCCCATAATGATGTCGTCGTCCTCATTGCCCTCGATACGGTCGTCGCCGCCGGTGGCGGCAGCCGTATCGGTGGTCTCGATGCTTTGCAGGCGCTGTGTCGCCAGATCCTCGATCGCTACGAATTCACCGTTGTCACCAAGAATGATATCGAAGTCCGTGCCGACCACCGGGGCAGCGGCCACGCCGTTGCCACCATACAGCAGGTCGCCAGCGGCGCCACCCGCAATGAGGTCATTACCGGCACCGCCGTAGACCATATCGCTGTCACCATAGTCTGGCGCCGTTGTCTGCACGCGGTCCAGCGTTGCCAGGTCACCGTCACTGTCATAGACCAGCAGTCCGTTGTCACCGAGGGCGATGTCATGGCCCGCCCCGGCGGTAATGATGTCACTCCCGAAGCCGCCGAGCAGGATGTCATTGCCGGTGCCGCCCGTTATGTTGTCAGCACCGCCCGTTTCCGGATCGATGGTCGTGACCTGTGTGAGGACCCCGCCATCCAGCATGAACTGACCGTAGTCGCCGAGCACGATGTCAGCCCCCGCCGCACCGCCCAGGGTCTCGGTGTTTAGATCACTCGCGCTGTCGTCATTGCCGCCACCAATAATCCTGTCAGCACCGTCCTCGCCGAAGATCGCATCGTTCGCGTCATCCACCGCAGTGAGCGACGTCACCAGGTCTGGCGTGAGGAACAGACCGTCGCCGCCATCGCCAGCGGCGGCATTCGAGCCCAGCGAGTTCAATATGATGTCAAAGGCGTCACTCGTCCCCTCGGGAACCCGGTAGTAGACAGCACCCTCGTCGCCGAGGAGGTAGTCACCGCTGCCACCACCAAGGAGCGTATCGCGCCCCGCATCACCGAAGATGAAATCCGCCAACGCACTGCCAACCAGGGTGTCACCGTCATCACCGCCGAAGATCGTCAACGGCAGTCCGGAGGCCGATGCGTCGATCGAATCCGCACCCGCCTCGCCGTAGATCACTGCGAAGCGGCCGCCGTCATCGAGCAGTGTCGCGGCGACGCTGACCTGGTCTGCACCGGCACCACTGTAGATGCCGGTGATCGTCTTGCCAAACGGTGTAGTGAGAACACCCGCGCTGGCTGTGCCCTGGACATTGATGGTGTTGCCGCCTGCGCCGGCGTAGATATTGATGCCGCGCCCGAACAGGCCGCGGTCGGCACTGCGTGCCCAGGCACCCTGGCCGGAGAAGTCACCACCCGTGGCGAGGTAGTTGATGGCCGCCGTTGCCAGGCCCTGGATGGAGGTCGCCGTGAGTACCACGTTCGCATCGGCATCGGCATCCGTACGGTCACTGACGCCGAGCGTATTCTGTCCGGTACCTGCCTCAATATTGAGGATACCCGTCACGGCATCGAGGGTACCGTGCAGTATGGCATCGTGCAGTACCTCCAGGTCACTGTTGGCAGGCGCCGAGTCCAGCGCACCAAGATTGGCACCGGAGGACACGTAGATGAGGTCATCGCCCTGCGCCGTGTCGAGATTCGTCATGGCCGAGGTGCCGTGCACGTTGATGCGGTCATCACCACTGCCCAGGTCGAGGTTGAGGATATCGATGCCGGCATAGTTGATGGTCCCGCCCATGCCGAGGCCACTGAGGGTGGACCCGGTCAGGGTACCGAGGTTGTCCGCAGCATCGGCACTGTCATCGAGGTTGACTGTATCAGCGCCGCCGTCACCATTAATACTGAGCCGGGCGCCGATGCCGTCAAGCACGCCACCGGCGGTTGGTGCGCTGCTGCCGACATTCACCACGTCGTCATCTGCGCCCGCATTGACCGTGGTGTCGCCACTGACGGTCTGCACGTTGATGGTATCTTCACCGGCACCGGCGTTGACCGTGGTGGCCCAGGTATGTGTGCCCTGTATGTTAAAGGTGTCGTCCCCGCTGCCCAGCTTCACGGTGAGGCTCTCGATGTCCTCGTATTGAATACCGCTGCTCATACCCAGCCCGGTGAGCATCGTCCCGGTCAGGTTACCGGTATTGCCCGCCGTATCGGCGCTGTCATCCACATCAAGCACATCCGTTCCCGTGCCACCGTCGATAACCAGTAGCGCTCCGATGGCGTTCACGTTACCGCCAGTGTTCGAGGACGAGGTGGCATTGCTGCCGATGTAAATCGTGTCATTGCCGCCACCGGCCAGCACCGTGGTGGGTGTAACGATATTGTCGATGGTGATGATGTCGTCCTCGTCGCCACCGAGAATAACCGCGGCGCTGGCAAGGATGATGCCGTTGATCTCGACCACACCGCCGCCTGCATCCGCATCGCTTTGGTCAGCCAGGATGGTCACCAGCCCCGTCGCCGTGATAACCGTACCCGCATCGATGCGCACGTTATCGCCGGCGAGGATGGTGACCTCACCCCCCGAGCTGGTGATATCTGCGCCGTCGGCAATCACCACGTCATCATTGTCAGCAGTGGAGTCCGTGGCCGTCAGGGTGATATTGCCGCCGGAGGTAATGTCTTCGGTAACCGTCAGCGGGCTGAAGGTGGTAATCATAATCGGGCCGGCGGCAGTCAGGCCGACCGTATCGCTGATACCGCCAATGGTCAGTGCACCGGTATTGTCGATCCAGATGCCACCATTGCCGGCACTGCCCTCGAGGTTGGCAAGCATGGTCTCAAGCGGGTTGTCCTCGCTGCCAAGCGATTCACTGGCGATCAGGATAGCACCGCCGGCGACAATATCAGTGGTGGAGTCGGTGTCGTCGTCGACAATCGAGCCGCTCATCGCGGTCAACCGGACGACGCCGGCTGTCGAGCTGACACTGTCGAGAACCAGGTTGCCAGCGGTCTCGACGATGGTCACGTCCCCGGAGGCCGAGGCAGTGAGTGCCGCGTTGCTCGTGTTCGACAGGTTGATATCGAACGGGTTGACGGTCGAGCCGATGTCGCCAGCGGCCGTCAGATCGATGTTGGCAGCCGCGACATCGGTAGCGCTGTCATTATCGCGGTCAATGATATCGAGGGACGCGGTGAGTTTTGCGACACCGGCCGCGCTGACATCACCGACATTGAGGTCGCCGGTGACATCGATCGTGACATTACCAAGGCTGGCGGTCGCACGCAGGATGTCATAGACCGCATCGGTCGTCGTCGCCTGCAGGGTCACGCCCTCGCTGACTACCTGTTCGGCATCGGCGGTGATGGTGACCATAGTGACTGCCAGGTCGATGGTCTCGTCACTCAGGGCTGCTCCCGGTGCCAGCGTCAATAGCGAATGCGAGATATCGTTGATGAGGTACTGGCCATCATTCGCGCCGGTTCCACTGATCGTGACCGTCTGGCCGACGGCAAAGCCGTCGGTGATCCAGCTGCCGTCGTCACGCCCGATGGTCATGTCATCCTGTGGTGAGACAAGTATGACGCCAGCCGTGATTTCATCCGCGACGGATTCGCCGTCGGCCAGCGTAATCGTGTCGCTGGTCAATGACGCGATGGTGAAGGTTCCGTTGTTGGTGCTGGTGCCGGAAATGATAATGGTCTGACCAAACCCGAAGCCGTCATCGAACCAGCTCCCGGCCGCCCGCGTGATGGTATGCAGGTCGCGGTCAGCAGTAATCGTGCTGCCACTCACGTCGGTGGCATCGGTAACGTTCGAGCCGACCTGCAGGGTCAGGACCAATGCGTCAACCACGGCCAGCGTATACGTGCCATCATTGACGCCGGCATTGGTGACGGTGATGGTCTGACCGGCCCGGAAGCCGTCGTCGAGCCAGCTGCCGGTATCGCGAGCGATAATCGCTTGCAGGCGTTCGGCACCGACGGCTGCACCGGCAACGCCACTGGCCTCGCTGACGGTATCACCGGCGATCAGCACCAGGACATCACCGCTCACACTCTCGATTGTATAGGTGCCGTTATTGGCGCCGGCATCGCTCACCGTGATTTCCTGACCCGCCTGGAAACCTTCTTCAATCCAGCTGCCGGAATCACGTGTAATACGGGCGTTCGCACGCGGCGTGGCAACGGTCACACCGGCGACACTGCTTTCCGCGGTCAGCGTGGCCGCGCTGGTCAGGGTCAGTGTGCTGGAGACGACCGTTACAATCTCGTAGGTCCCGTCATTCGCAGCGCTACCGGTCACCGTAATGGTCTGCCCCGGGAGAAAACCATCCGCGAACCAGTTGCCGCCGTCATCACGGATGATGTTGCCGTTTTCCAGGAAGTCGAGGTTCGGCGTGCCGCTCTGGGTGATCAGGCCGCTGAAGGTGAGACTGCTTGTCCCCGTCATCGCCACCGTACTGTCAAAGGTCAGCACCGGGTTACCCTGCGCCGACAGGATGCTGTCTGCAAACGTCAGGAGCGGATTACCGCTGAGCGTGTTAACACCGTCCGAGAAGCTCAGGGTCGGCGTTCCGGTGAGAGCGACAGCCTCTTTGACCGTGTTGGTCACCGGTGTCAGCAGCAAGCCGGCGGTGCCGGTGAGGTTGATATTACCGTGCGTACTGGTCAGGTCGACCTGCACCAGGTCGGCATTGAGTCCGGGATCGACGTTGGTAAAGCGGCTGTTCTCGGCGCTCACCGTCAGGAAGATGTCACCGTATGCGACCGCCTTGAGTGCGACCGGTGTCGTCTCCAGCGTACCATCCGGGAAGTCCTTGCCACGCAGCATCTCGACGGTAAACGGTTGGGCACTGGAGCCAATCTGGCCGTTTTCGGCAAACAGGAACAGGGTCACTGTCTCACCGATGACCGCATTCAGCCGGTTCGCGAACGTGGTGTTGTAGGCATCGAGCAGCGCATCGCCGGTACTCCCGAAGGCTAACGGTGTGGCCACCGCGTTTATCATGCCGCCGACATCGCCCACCCGCATGGCATCACCCACATCCTGCTGCAGGATGTCGCCGCCGTCGGCCTGAATATAGTGGATAGCCACGACATTCAGATCGTCGAGCTTCTCGGTGAAGATAATATCGGCGTCGGGATCGGTCGAATGATTGATGATGCTGATACGGCTGCCTTCTTCACCGGCATTGATAATGTCGAACGGCGTGTCATCGACGCCGACCTGTGCATCCTTGTCGATGATGGAAACATCCGGATCGCCCTGGTTGTCGCTGACCAGGGCAATCTTCTGGATCAGGAGATCACGATCGGAATAGTTCTCGACCCGGACACTGTCGAGCACCTTCGGTACGTGGATCGTCGCCATGCCGCTGACAATGCCGTTATCGGCGCGGAAGAAAGCACTGCCGCTTGACTCGTTGATAATATCGTCGACAAGCACGTTATTGCCGTCGATCGTGGCACCGACATTACTGAGCGGATTGATGGTGCCGTCGGCATTCACGATCAGGGTCTTGCTGGCCTCGCTACCGAGATAGATATCCCCATCGAGCTTGATGACATCATCCGGGCTGTCATTGCTACCTTCCGTTTTGGCGTTGGCAGTTGCGAATTCAAAGACAGTGACGAAACTGACCACGGTGTCCACCACCCACTCGACGATCTTGTTGAGCGGCCAGGGCAGCCATTTGGTAACCTTGCGAACGACCTCCTTGACGACGCGCGTGGTCTTGGTAATGAACCCTTCTGCCACGGCATCCGGTGCCCGGTTAAGCGATACCAGCGAATCGGCCTGCATCGTCAGGCTGTTCGTCGTCAGCACCGACAGCGCAGCAGTGGTGATCACGGCATCGGTATCGACCGTGCCGTTGGCATCGGCCGTGGCAGTCGCCAGAACCCCGGTATCGGCGCCCGACTTGGCACGCGATTCCATGTTACCCCCCTCTGATTCGGGGCGTTCACCCTCTTCAATGTTGAAGGCCGTCATGCTCAGGGACGAGTTGCCGGTAATCACGGTGCCGGCACCGACCGAGATCGTCGCCTTCACCGCAGTCACATCGACATCCGTAGCGGCTTTGCTGAAGGCGCCTGCCAGCACGACGTCGGTGAACGACTCCGAGTAGCCATTGACATCGAACCGGTTGATCACATTGATGTCAACGCTGTCGGCCGTCACCGTGACATTCTCTCCCAGCACGACACTGGCATTACCGCTCAACTGTACGACCGTATTGGCCTTCGTTACATTCGCCAGGACACCGTCGGCAACCATGTACGCATCGGCACGGACAAAGAAGCGGTTGTCCGCGGCAAGCGTACTGTTATTGGTGGCGGACAGTGTGGCATTGTCGCTGATCGTGGTCAGTGCATTACTCGTCATATCGACCAGCACATCGGACGTGCCGCCACCGATGACCGCACCGGTACCACCACGGCTCTCGACATCGGCCCGCGAATCCGCAGTCGAGGCAATCCGCATGTTGTCAGCAGCGGTCAGAACCGCACCCTTGCCAATGGTGGCCGAGGATGTCGTGATGACATAACCGTCGGCGTCGGTCCGACCGCCGGTGATAAAACCGACGGAATCACCGATCGTGCTGGCATACACTGAATTAACCGCATCGGCGGTGACATCGATGTCGCCGCTGGTGGTCGTCAACTCCGCGTTGTCACCGACACCCGCGGTGACAGTGCCGGTTGCCCTCGCCAGTGACTCAGCCCCGGCGAAGCCGGCAAGAAGACTGCCGCTTGACGATGTCGCTTGCGCAAACGCCAAATGACTGTCGGTCTTGGGCAGCAAATCCGCATCCACGAATATGCCGCCACCGGCATCGACGTTCGCCGCCGCGCCGATCGACGCCTCAACGGTCGCGTTGCTAATAGCAACTGCCTTCGAGAGGCCGACCGAAAGCGCGCCGCCCGCGATGCCGGTTGCAGTAGCCCTGGAGCTGACGGAGCCGGATGCCTCGACCCGGACATCGTGATCCGCATCCACATTGGCATCCTCGCCGACGTAGGCATTAGTGGTGGCGGTAATCCCTGCATCCGCTTGACTGCCCGCGCCGGCTCCGACACCACCCGCGCTGGCCTTGGCCGTCGCAGCGGCTGCGTCATCGGAGGTGGCCCGGACGGTCACGTTCTGGACCGGGCTCGAGTCGCTACCAATCTGTGCGCCGTTGCCGATGTTTGCAGTCGAAGTCGCCACGCTCTTGCCGATTTCGACATCGGCAAACATCCCACCCGCGGCCACGGCTCCGATGGCGAGTCCGACGGCGTCGACTTCGAGGTTGGAGACCACATCGGTGGTAATCCACACGTCGGCCGCCTTGCTGATGATCGCGTTGTCGCCGAGCGAAGCGCTGGCATCGCGGTCGAGCTCGAGCTTGGCCAAGCCTCCGCCTGCGGCGATGACGCCCACCTGGCCGCCGACCACGTCGATCTTCGAAGTGTTGGTGGTGGGATCGAGCTGGCGATCACTCGCAGTGATCGTGACGTCGCCTTCCGCGTCGAGCAGGCTGTAGTCGCCGACCAGGGCCTTCGTGGTGTTGCCGATCGAAGCAATTCCGAACGAGCCGCCGATGCCGGCCAGACCGACCGCGATCTGCCCGGCGACGATGTCGACGTCGTAGGTGTGATCCGCGACGATCGTCAACGCTCCGCCAGTGACGATCTCGGCGCGATCGTTTGCGTCCACAGCGTTTTCGACGAACGCCGCTGTCGCGCGCACGCTCGAGTCCGACAGCGGATTCATGGCCGCGTTGTCCACGGGTGGGGCCACGGTGTCGAGCTCGTCGTTGACGGTTGGCGACTCGAGACCTCCCACGTTCGCGCGAGCCTTCATCGCGCTTGAGCTGCTACCCACGAGCGCGAGTTCGTCGTTTTTCAGCGCGAGGTCATCGTTGGTGTTGCCGGTCAGCTCTCCGGTGAATTTGGACGCGCCGTCCGCGTCGACCGGAGCGCCGAGGCTGAGCACCGAAATAGCACCGGCCAGACCAATCGTCCCACCCCCGAATGCGGCGGTGGTCGACTCCAGCTCGTGGCGCGCGTTGGCGAGAATGGACACATCGCCTTCACCGTGCACGCGGCTCTGCTCGCCGACTATCGCGACGGAGCGGTTGCGGATGGCGCCAACGTCGATCGTGGCTCCGACGCCGGCAAGACTGATGCCAAGCCCAAGAGCGCCGCCGAGTCCGCTGACGCTCGCGGTATCGTCGGCCTGCACGAGTACGGTCTGGGTGCTCCCCGGTGCGTGAACGCCCCCGGGCTGGAACGCTGCGTCCTGGTTGATCGAGGTCGGGCGCAACAACGACGAAGCCAGGATCGCCTCCGTCGATGATTCGATCGTATTCACCGACACTGATCCTGCGATGCCAACGGTTCCGGAGAGGCCCCCGGTGGCCAGGATAGTGTCGATCGACTGATGGCTGTCGGTCTGAACGGCGGTCGCACCGCTGGCATTCAGGCGAGCGCCGAGAGCCGAGGCCTGCGTCGAGTCCTCGATGTTGTTGACCGCTACGGAGGCGCCGAGGCTGGCTGCGCCCGAGGCGGCAAGCGCGCCAAGGACAGTGTCGATTGCGACGTCGTCGTCGGCGTGAATGAGGATGCCCCCCAGCGAGAAAACGTCGGAGTCCTGTACGGAGGCCTCGGTGGTGTTCTCCACCTGGACGACGGAAACCGAACCGCCGACTGCGAGCGAGCCGGAAGCGGCCGCACCAATGATGATCGGGTCGACGCGCGTGCGCGAGAGTGCGCTCGCTTCGAAGTCCTGGGCGTAGATCGTCGAGGGAATCGAGGTGCCGGCGTCCTCGAAGTCCGAAACGACGGCGCGCGTCGTCGTCGACACGAAGGTCCGGTCGACGGCCGCGCCGATGCCCGCGCCGCCACCCACTGAGAGAGCGCCACCGATGACATCGACGTCGGTATCCTGATGGGCGCGCACGGAGACCTGACCGCCGAAGTCATCCGCCGTATTGATCGTGGAGCCGGTGATCAGCGCCTCACTCAAGTCACCGATGGAATTGATGGTCACGTTGCCGGAAACCGAGAAGCCCGAGCCCAGACCTGCGGTCACGGCGATAACGTCGAGCGTCGACGTACTCGAGGACACGACCGAGAGACCCTTCTCCAGGGCGAGTTCTTCTGCGCCCGTGTCGAAGTCCCAGCGCTTCACTCCCGCGTCGCCGCCATTGGCCATTGCGCTGACCGCTGCGCGATCGATCTCGGCGCGGGTTTGGCTGTCAAGCGTGTTGAGGACGACAGTCGCGCCCAGGCCAGCAGAGGATCCGGCGGCGAGGGTCCCGCCCCAGGCGGTAATCGAGGCGTCGGATTCCGCCAGCAGACCAACGTTACCGCCAGCCGTCACCATGGCCCCGGTGATCACGGCACTGGTTTTGTCTTCGATCACGTTGATCGCAACGGATCCGGCCAGGCCCACCGAGCCGGCCACTCCGCCACCTGCCGACAGGGAGCGGATCGTTGCGACCGAGCTCGCCGTGAGGCCGATATCCCCCGCGTTCGCGATCAGGACGGTCGGCGCTGTGTCGCTGGCTGAGCCTGCGGAGGCGTTGACTATGTTGCCTACCTCGTTGGTCGAGACCGCAGCGGCGACGGCAACACTGCCCGAGAGCCCGATACCACCGGCGATCGAATCGATGGCCGACGTATCGGTCGCGATCAGCGCGATCCCGGTCCCCGCCTCGACCCGTGCGCCTGCAGCGACGTGAGCATCAATGGTATTCGTGATCTCGTTGATCGACACAGAGCCGCCGAGCGCGAAGTTCCCCGCCCCCGCCACACCGAAGGTCAGCGACTCGATCGTCCCTCCGGAAAGGCTGCTGAGCTCCACGCTACCCGGCGTGGCCTTCACGTCGGCGTCGTCGATGTGGGCGGAGTAGGTGCTCGCAATGTCGTTGATGGCAACCGCAGCCCCCAGACTTGCCCGGCCGCCTAATGCCAGGGCACCAGCCAGGGAGCGGATCTTGGTGTCCTCCAGGGTGACGTCGCCGGTGCCATCGCTGGTGGACACGCTGACATCGCTGGCCCGGATGACGGAACCGTTCCCGATGTTGGCGTCGACCGTATTCGCGATCGAATTCAGGGCGACCGAACCGGTCAGTCCCACATCCTTGCCACCGCCGACACCTGCAGAGATGGTCTCGATCAGGCTGGCGGAATCCGCCGCCAGACTCAGACTGCCCGTGGTGGTGAGCACGCTATCGTCCAGATAGGCGCTGACGGTATTCTCCACCGCGTTATAGGCCACGGCGGCGCCAAAACCGACATTCTTCGCCACGCCGACGGCACCGGCGATGGCACGGATGGTGGTCTCGTCCCGGGCGGACAGACTGATTGCACCGCTGGTCAGCGGGGCCCCGACCGGTCGTTGCGAAGCGATAATGGATACTGCAACCGTATTACTGATCTCGTTAATCGATACCGTGCCGGCGGCACCCAGGTTCTCCTGGGACACGCCGGCCGATGCGGTGATGGCTTCAATGGTCGCATCACTGGCGGCCGCCAGTATCAGCTCACCGGTCTGCGTGAAAGTTGATCCACTGATGCTGGCCGTCGTGGTATTGCTGATCTTGTTGATGCCGACCGCGGCACCCACACCGGCCTTGCCGCCAAAACTGACCGCACCGGCAATGGCGAACAGGTCAGAGTGGTCTGTGGCAGTCAGCGCGACGTCGCCATTGACGACCCCGCTGACGGCATCCAGGGAAGCCGTTGTGGTATTCGCAATCCGGTTGATGGACACCGAACCCGCCACCGTGATGCTACCCTTGGCAGGCGCGCCGGACCCGCCGGCAGTGATCGAGAATATATCCCCGGTACGGTTTGCGCTAATGCTCAGGCCATTTACCTGCAGCAGGGTCGCGGCGTTGATCCAGGCCTCGGTGGCACCGGTCAGGCTGATCTCGCTCCAGGAACCCGCCAGTCCGATACTCTTGGCCTCGCTGGAGACAAATACCGCGCCGGCTACGGCCAGTATCTCGGTATCGTTGCTGGCCGACAGTGCAATCTGGTCGGCCTGAAAGGTCCCTGCATCGTTGATGTAGGCCCGGGTGTTGTCGTTAATACGATTGAGCGACACATCACCCGATATGCCGAGCCCGTACTCACCCTGGTTGCCCTTGTCGTTCGAACCGGCACCCTTGCTGTCGGTGGCAGCTGTCGCGCCTGCCGTGTCCGTTGCCGTATCCTTCGCATCGCCATCCGGTGCATCCTCGGCGCGGACAGCCGCGGCCAGCGAGAATGCCCAGAGATTGCCGGTCACCCTGGCATTGACATTCAATGCTCCGGAGGCGTTGATGTCGCTCGTTCTTCCCGGTGCCGTCCCGACGACAGGATCAATAGCGCCAATAATCGCACTGGTATCGCGGTCAATATCGTTGATCGCGACGGTGATGCCAAAGCCAAGATTCTCGCCCTTGGCAATCGATCCTGCCCAGTTGATGCCGGTCTCCAGGCTGCCCGCGTAGATGGTGACGGGGCTGCCGGCAACATCCGTCTCATTCGGGTCGATCCCTCCGGTAATGATGACGCCACTTGCCAGCTGGGCCCGTGTATGACTGTCCTGTTCGACATAAGCCACGGTACCGGCGATGGCGTACTGGCCGGCTTCCGCGCCGGCCTGGCTGAAATTGAGATTCATGATGGCTTCTTCAGCCTTCATGTTGAAGCTGCCGCTGCTGCCGCTGTAGAGCGCGACGTCGCTCTCGACCAGGGCCGTGGTCGTATTATCCAGCAGTGATATGAAGATAGCGCCACCGACGCCGCCCTTGCCACCCTCCGTGGCCACCGGCGAAACATCCAGCTTCGGATCATATCTAACGTCGAGTGGATCCAGTGTGCCGCTCGGAAACTGGAAGTCGAAAACACCGGTGACATTCAGCATCTGCAAATAGTTGGTCGCCTCGACTGAAACAACCTGTTGATCCGTATTGTTGGCGTGGGGATTCAGTGTATTGTCTCGCCAGTCGAGATCCTGATTTATCTGGGCTCCCGAGCGGACGATGGCCTCGGAGATGTTATCGATGTCCAGGAAGTTGACCGAACCCGCAAAGGCGGCGCCGCCTGCTGAACCGCTGCTCCGCGCCCAGGTGTTGAACAATTTGGACTTGAGACCCAGGGTGCCGTCGGCATAGTCATTGACAGCGTCAAGACCGTCGCTCTTCAGCAGGTCGGACAATTCCCCCAGGTTGGCCGGAATAAATTCATCGGGTCGTGTCAGGTAAGGATAGGAGACATCGGAGATCACGCGCGTTGCGCGCAGCGCATCAAGGACGGCGCCGGATGCGACTGTCGCCTGCGCAGTGTTGTCGACGAGGCCAACGATCACCGCCGCACTGATCGTCGCATCGGCCGCTTCTTCGCCTTCGACCGTTTCCACACTCGATTCAGCATTGATTTGCAGGGCATCAGAGATGCCGGCCTTGACCTCGAGATCTTCGTTTGATTTGAGCACGGCATTGGCGCCAATGTCCGCCGTGACCGTGTGATTGGCCTGCACGAAGCCGAGGGCCCCGGCAAGCTGGAGACCGGGGCTGGCACCGATGCCTGGCTTATCCGCGTTGGACCCGTATGCCTCTGTCAGCTTACTGAAAAGTGAATCAGGCTGAAAATTGAACACCACGACTTCTGTTTGCTGCGCTTCGTCCACGATGCCCGAACCCGCAATCCCCTTGTTCGTGCTATCCAGTGACGCCAGCACACCAATGCCGGTCGCCAGCCCCGAATCGAGCACATGCAGCGCGGTCAGGGTGTGTTCTCCGCCGCCCCCGGCCGCGTCGAGATTGATCGCCACGCCCGCCCGAGCTTCGTTTTCCGTTTCGGCGAGTTGAATGACCTGCTTGTCGACGAAGCGTAAATCCCCTTGCAGGTTGTACTGGTTTGTCCCGGTGATGACGTAGTAGGTCTTGCCGTCGACCAGACCTTCGATCGGTGTTGCACCGTTGGCATCGTAGCGGACTGCCTGGCCAAGTTCGAAGGTTGATCCCAGCAGTGAAAAATCGGTTCCAGATCCGGTGAGTGCCGGGTTATCAAGCGTGATCGTATTCTTGTTGCTATCCACTGCCGAGGAGGCAGTGAAGTTCTTGCTGTTGACGCCAGCGCCACTGGCAAGCGAAATCTCATTGCCCGCAATCGCCTTGTCGCGCGTTTCGGCCAGCTGGATCTTTGTGGCGTCCTCCGTGGTGATAACAAAGAACACGTCACCGTCCGTCAAACCGCCCACCACCGGGCCGATACTGGTGCCACGCCGGTTGCTGTATTCGATCTTGTCGCCGGTGGCCAGCGCGTGCTCACCGACCTTGATGGTGTTTGCCGTTGTATCAACGAAGCCCGGCTTGTTCGGATCAGTCTCCGTGGGATCAAACTCGAGCTTGACCACCGACCCGGCATCCATGTGCGCGATCACCGTACCGTTCACGACGGCATTGATGTTGGCATCGGCAAAGCTGAGTCCAAAGGCCAATCCGGCGCGGCCGTCGGTGTAGAGGCCCGACTTGGCTTCCGCCTCGGAATCTTCCAGCCCTTCGGCCGTGATATTGACCGTCTTGCCCGCCGTAATCGTCACCCCGTCCGCCACCAGTGTTTGCGAGGTAAGGTCGGTTCGAGTGATCGCAAGGGATAACGATTGCTTTGTCGGGTCGTCGGGATATTCGTCCAGATTAACCCCGCTCTTCGTTTCCAGCAGCGCCACCGCCGTACTGTCGGCATTGATGGCGACCGCGTCGCCAGCGTCGATAATAACGCCGGATTTTATGTCAACGATGGCAGTGGAAGTCGCTTCGACGTATCCAATAGCGAACAACTCACCCCCTGCTTTGACAGGAAAGCGACTGGCAGTCGCCGTGTCGGCACCACCGCCCTGGCTGGCATCGGCAATGGAATCAGCCTCGAGCGTGACGCCGGCGGTGCCGGTCAACATCACATTTTCGTTGACGGTAACACGCGCATCCGACTCCTTGAACAGGACCTTGAAAGGCATGTCCAGCAAGCCACTGACGCCGTTGATCAGCGGATCGATGAGGAATTCGTTAAACAGTTCTGAGGTACCCAGCTGTGCGGCAAAAGACTTGTCAGCGGCTTCCGCCCTGATAATAAGATTCGTACCACTGATCTGCGCACCGGCCCCAATGTCAATCGTGGCGACCTTTTCCTGGAAATTCAGTGGACCGAGGTCTTCCAGTTCCTTGATCCCCGTTTTCTTCGCCAGCAGGGTGATGTCTCCGGCCGACGTCGTTTGGTTCGTGCTCCTGTCATCATGGGCCAGCAACATGGCACCACTACCCACGGTGATGATTTCCGCCACCAGATCGATATTTCCGGAGTCGCCGGTAGAGGCGGCATTGGCATAATCGGTACTGATACCGATGGTGCGGGTGGACAGGGTCACACCGTCATTGACGGTAAGGCTCGCGGAATCGGCCTTGATGTTGATGTCCGAGCCCGGAAGAATGATGTCTTGGGAGACAAAGACCTGGTCTGCGCCGTCACCACCATTGATGATCAGTGCCGCATCGAAGCCGCTGTCAAAACTCGTAAGGCTCAGGATATCGTCGCCGGTCCCCAGCAGACCATACACACCGTCGCCGAGATTGATAGTGAGGGACTCGGTCGGATTGGCAAAGGACACACTTTCCATCGTGCCGTTCAGACTGCGCACCTGCATTGTCCCGGTGCCAGTGTGGTTCTCCAGCACCAGATCGTCGCCCAGCAGCGGATTGGCATCGACAATAACGTTGGCCACCGAGCCGAATGGATTCAGAAACAGCAGGTCGATGGGCTCCAGCCCTGCATAGGTGATGGCATTCCCGTCCAGGTTGACACTGCCGGACTGGGGACCGGTCGCCGAAAAGGCGACGGTGTCATAGGAATCCCCTTCGATCACCAGGCTGTCGAAGCCCCCGTCACCACCGTCCAGCACACCACTCAGGCTACCGCCCGGCTTGAGGACAAAGGTATCCTCATTGCCCGCGGCGCCGGTAAGGTTCTCCACGCCGCTGAAACCGATCCAGGTGTTGAGTGTGCCCGCGTTGCCGGCGTTGATATCCCAGATACTGTCGAGTGCGGGACCCATCAGGCTGTCACCATCGCCGGCCCCGCCGAGGAATGTCAGCATGGCCTCGAAACTGCTCAGGGCCTCGCTCAGCAGCGTATCGATATACAGGGTATCGTCGGCGTCACCGAGATCCACCGTGATCAGGCTGTCCGCCGACAGCAGCAGTTCCTGGTCCAGCGCGGTCACGGCATCGAGATCGCTGAGGAATGTCTCGCCGTCCTCGCTGTATTCCAGCACGCCACTGTCGTTTAGCCGCAGCCAGAGACTGTCGCTGCCGGCACTGCCGGTAAAGCTGGCGGAACCGGCGTCAGCCAGGCCGGTTGTGACGGTGGCGAGGACGTACTGGTAGTCAGCCGTCGTTGCCGCCCGCAGCAGCGGCAGGGTCTCAATGTTGCCGACGGTATATTCCAGTTCCCAGTCACCGCCCAGTGCCGCGTTGCCGGTGAGATCATCCGAGGCCGCCACATCGGCGCCCGTCAAGGCACTCAGGTCACGGGTGAAGTCCACGCCCCACTCACCGCTGGCCACATTGCAGCCGTACAGCAGGATATCGGCCTCGCCGTCCAGCGCAGTGTGCCAGCTGCCGAGCTGTTGCTGATAATCGTCGAGGTTAGCATTGGTCAGGGAGGTGCTGCCAAGCTGCAGGCTGCCATTGCTGCCGTGCGAGAGGATGTGAATCCCGGCCACATTCGTATAACCGGCGAGCGCCTCGGTGATCTGCTCGATGCCGTCACGTTCGGCATCCAGAACGACCACCTGCATATTGCCAGTCCCGGAAGTATCGCCGTAATGGTCGTCGGCGATGATGCTCGCATAGAGCCGCTCATAGTCCTGCACGGCGGGGTCCACAAATACCAGTTGCAGTCCGGCCTGCTCACTGTCATGTGCCGCACCCGCTTGCTCGACAATCCATTCGTCCAGCACCGGCTCCGCGTCGATGGTGGCCTGCACCAGCGTGGTCTCAATATCCCCGGAACCCGACACGGTTTCCTGCTCGACGCCGGTGCCGTCCGTTGCCACCACGGTGACCAGCTCAGGCAGCGGCGTGTCCTGCAGCTCGGACAGGGTAAGCCGGCCGTCGGCATCCGGGTCATTGAACTGCAGGGTAAAGCCTTGCGCTGCCGGCGTAATCGCTTCATCCGAGCCGGCAACCTGCACGGTCATGTCTTTCACCTGAAGATAGAAACCACCGTCATCCGCTCCCGCCGCAGTGCGATCGACTCCGATATTCAAGGCCATGCTGACCTGCGTGGATAGAGCGACGTCACCCTGCTGCCGCTGCTGGTCGTCACTCAGCGTGATACCCAGCTGCCAGTTGTCCACTGTCGACAGGTCCCGGATCTCGTCCAGTGTCTGGCCGAGTACCAGCAGCGCACCGTCGGTGGTTGCCTGCTCGGCCCGGGACTCCAGGTAGCCGGACAGCGGCTCGATCAGCCGCCTGGCCAGTGTGCCGTCGATATCGGCCAGCTGCCCCAGGGACGGATTGAGTTCGGCAAGTGCCTCGGAAGAAAGGTTCAGTGTCTCGAGCTGGCGTGCCCAGTCGTCGACCTGATCCAGGCCCTGGTGCAGGATCTGGGCCGCGCTGCCGAGAGGATCGGCACTGAGCAGCAGGCGTGGTTCGAGAGGTTCCAGCTGGTAGTTCAGCCGTTGCGCTGCCGCGATACGCCGGGAGAACAGCCGCCGGAATCGCTGACCCAGTGTTTCCCTGAATCCTTGCCGATGCCGTTTAACCCCGGGCACCCTGTTGAATTGCACAAACGGATGGGACATCCTCTATCCTCCGAACACCGCATATACTGCGGTTTATGATTTATTGTTCAGTTTGTTCAAGAGGCATTGCTTCTCCCGCACCCCTGTCAAACTCCCAAATTGCGACAATTCAGTTGGCGTTTCCAGACAACAAGTTGTCATCACATTATGTCACGTAACAGTGCGTAGCAAGAAGTCCGCACCCCCTTTTTGGTCGTTCAGGAGCTTTGCCCGGAGACATCCGCAATGATCATGTCAGCATTTTCAACAGCACTGGCATGAGTATAGACGGGAAATTGACAGAATCAACACTGATCATCAACAGATAATATTCAGGACGATATTTCTCGTATATATAGTATTGTCGTAATGTGGCGTGCTACCGGAACGGGCACAGTGAGTTCGGCAGGTACTTGATGAAACACTACCGGCATCGCCAGGTGCACACTCCGGGTAACAAACAGCATGGCTGCACGATAATGTAACTTGAACTCACCGTCAAACCGGAACACACACAATGATACTGAAACGTCTCTCGGGGTACGCATTCCCTGCCCTGCTGATCCTCATGGCGACAGGCAGTAACCCGCTGGCGCATGCGGCAGCAGCTGATAATCAGCCCCGCCTTCTCGCGGGCCCGATGCCCGGGTACAGCGCCATGCGCGCTACCACTATCTGGCTGCAGGGCAATCGCACCAGTCGGGTGATACTGGAATACTGGCCAGAACAACAGCCGGAACAAATCCGGCGCACAACGCCTCAAACGCTGACCACGGAGCAACAGTACGCCGCGCATATCGATATCACCGACCTGCAGCCGGGTACGCGTTATCTCTACCGCGTGCTGCTTGACGATGAGCCCCAGGCATTCCCCCTGGAACCGGGGTTTCAGACCCAGCCGCTATGGCAGTGGCGCAGCGAGCCTCCTGCCATCCGGCTGCTGGCCGGTTCCTGTGCCTACATAAATGACGCCGCATTCGACCGCCCCGGCAAGCCATACGGCAGCCGTTACGAAATTTTCGCACACATGGCTGCGCAGTCGCCGGACCTGATGCTGTGGCTGGGTGATAATGTCTATTTACGTGAGGTGGATTACGACAGCCGCTGGGGCATGGCGGAACGCTACCGGCATACACGCGCCTTGCCCGCGCTCCAGCCACTGCTGCACAGTACGCATCACTATGCCATCTGGGATGATCATGACTACGGCCCGGACAATGCCAACCGGGCATTTCCCCTCAAGGAGCACAGCCTGGAACTGTTCAGGCGTTACTGGGCCAATCCCGCCTATGGCCTGCCGGATACCCCGGGGATTTTTACCAGTTTCACCTTCGGCGATATCGATTTCTTTCTGCTCGACGACCGCTATCACCGCAATGCCGACAACGCACCCGAGACGGCCACCAAGGGGATGCTGGGTACGGCACAGCTGGCATGGCTCAAGGATGCACTGCTGCGCTCACGCGCGCCCTTCAAGATCATCGCCAATGGCAGTCAGATGCTTAATGAGCTCGCCGGCCCCGAGAACTGGAAGCACTTCCGTGACGAACGTTCAGGGTTTCTGGCATGGCTGGGAGAGACCGGAATTCCGGGCGTCGTATTTCTCAGCGGCGACGTGCATTACTCGGCCCTGTTCAGAAAGCAGCGGGACCAGAGCTACCCGCTCTACGAACTCAGCTGTTCACCACTCACTGCCGGGGCTCGTAAAAGGGACTTCCCGGACGGCAACCCCCTGCTGGTACCCGGCACCCATGTCAGGGAACAGAACTACTGCCAGCTCGATTTCTCCGGCCCTGGTGATGCACGGCTGCTGACGATGTCTGTCGTGGACGCCGACGGCAACCTGAAATGGTCGCGGGAAATCGCCAGCAGTGAACTCCGCAATTAGCGCTCCGACCAGTGTTTCAGCGGGTAGATGATCGGGTTGTCGCGAATCGCATCCCTGCAGTCGTGCGCTGTGCCCGGTGAGAGATCCGGGTCAAGCACGTATCTCCGAAAAATCATGGCAGACTGGATGTCGGGATTCGGTAGTGTCCTGTCCGTCACGCACCAACCAGGCCGTTTGCATGCCTGCTTCACGTGCTGCGTCCAGCTCCGCTACGCTGTCTGACAAAAACAGGACTTGTCTGGCATCCTCGCCAATCCCGGCTGCAATTTTCTGGTAACTGGTACTGTTTTGTTTCATGCCGATCCTGGTATCGAAGTAACCCTTGAATAGAGGCGTTAAATCACCAAAGTCGGAATAGCCAAAGAGCAGTTTTTGTGCCGGTGTGGAGCCGGAGGAATAGACATACAACTGGATACCGTCATTACACCATTGACGCAGATGCTGGACAGCATCCGGATAGACATGGCCCGTAAACCGCTTGTCGGCATATCCCTGTTTCCAGATCATTCCTTGTAACGTTTTCAGCGGGGTAATCTTGCGATCCCGGTCGATCCAGTCTGTTAACTGCTGTATGGCCTGTTCTACCGAAAGGTGCTGGCCGACTTCCTGATTGATCGCGTGCAGTTCTTTTTGAACTGCCGGATTGTCCAGGTTGGCGCGGACAAACCCGGCGATATGGTTGCGTGCATAGGGAAATAAAACATTGAACACAAATGAAATCGAAGTGGTGGTGCCCTCGATATCAGTCAGTATGGCCCTAATCATCGGCTATGTTCAGCCAGGTAGTCCTCGTAGCTGACATGCCTGGATGCAATGTCGTTACCGGTGAATTCAGCCACCCAGCCGTCCGGGACAACAAAGAAGCGAATGCACTTGAAGTCGGGCTTAGCCCCCATGTCAAACCAGTGGGTGGTGTTTGCAGGTACGCTGATCAGGTCACCCTTTTCACACATGATGGCGTACACCTTGTCACCGACATGCAGGTAAAACAGGCCATCGCCATCGACAAAAAAGCGCACTTCGAAATCACTGTGAGTGTGTTCTGCCAGAAACCTGGCCCGGTATTCAGCAGCTTGTGGATTGTCCGGTTTCAGGGCAACAACGTCAACCGACTG
>Ga0316191_10000210_pt1 | contig 34887 bp, 35 predicted proteins | sample Eddworburr2cm_MG_FD_204928 | JGI IMG/M metagenome (GOLD analysis project Ga0316191, IMG submission 204928) | Coastal sediment microbial communities from Maine, United States - Eddy worm burrow 2 cm | ecosystem: Environmental > Aquatic > Marine > Coastal > Sediment | place: USA: Maine...
TGGCGCGCGCGCCGGTCCTTCGGTAACGTGGCGGCTGGGCAGTCTTGATTTGTCGAAACGCGGTGTGGACATGGGTCCCTCCCCTAAAAATACGTAGGCTAGGGAATAGCCAACCCATATCCGCGCTGCAAGGCTCAAGCGTCGCAAGGGATACCGCAAAAGCGCGCCGTGGCTTGTATTGGATCAGACCCAAGCCTAAGTTGGTCTTTAGGCAGGCCCTATTCCCGCCGTGAGGGTCCGGACGGCCCGCCCCAAGGGCTCAAGACGAAAGCCGGTTTATGGAACCCTCGATTTTTTCATTCATTTGGAAGTATTCCAAGCGCGAGCAGATATTTTTGCTGTGTTTCACGCTGTTTACCTTCCCGTTTCTCTACGTGACGCTGGAGCTGCCGAAACGCATTATCAACGATGCGATCGGTGCAGACAGCGAAATAGTGCAGATTTGGAATGGCCTGCAGGTCAGTCAGGTAGAATTCCTGATGATCCTCTGCGGGCTGTATTTGTTGGCGGTACTTGTCCACGGCGTTCTGAAAATGCGCCTGAATACAATGAAGGGTGTGCTGGCAGAGCGTTTGTTGCGGCGTTTCCGCTACCAGTTGGTCGGGCGCATGATGCGCTTTCCGCGCGCGTATTTCCGGTCAACCAGTCAGGGCGAGCTAGTGTCGATGGTCACTTCCGAGGCCGAGCCGATGGGCGGTCTAATGGGCGATGCGGTGGCGCAACCGGTGTTCCAGCTTGGCCAGATGCTGATAATCGTCGCGTTCTTGTTTGCGCAAAGTGTGTGGTTCGGGCTGGCGGGCATTGCGCTTATCCCTTTGCAGGCGTGGCTTATTCCCATGCTGCAACGCCAGATCAACCAGCTGAACAAAAAGCGTATCGTTCAAGTGCGCGCCTTCGCGTCAGAGATTGGTGAAACGGCTGCAGGCATTACCGATCTGCGCACAAACGGGGGCTGGCGTTTCCGGCTGGCGGGGTTCACGGACCGCCTTGGCAAGCTGTTCGACATCCGCTTCCAGATCTACCAGAAAAAGTTCTTTATGAAGTTTCTCAACAACTTCATCACGCAGCTTACGCCGTTTTTCTTTTACTCGGTGGGTGGTTTGCTCGCGATCCGCGGCGATATTACCGTCGGCGCCCTTGTGGCGGCGTTGGCGGCCTACAAAGACCTCAGCTCGCCGTGGAAAGAGCTTTTGACCTATTACAATCAGGTGCAGGATATGTCCTTGCGCTGGGAAATTGTGACAGAGCGCTTTGCCCCGAAAGGGATGATTGAGGAAAACCTTTTTGAGGGCGAGCCAGAGAGCATGCCGCATCTCGACGGGGCCATTTCGATGAGCAATGTCACCGTACGCAATGCAGATGGAAACGCGGTGCTTGAGAATATCTCGCTTGAGATACCCGCAGGCGCGCGGGTTGCTGTCCAGTCTTCGAACCAGCTGGAGCGCACTGCTTTTGCGGAACTGTTGACGCGCGAAGTCTTACCGACGCGTGGTGACATTACCATTGGGGGTACCGCGCTAAACAGTTTGCATCAGGCGGTGATCGCTGCGCGCATCGGGTATGCGCATTCGCGCCCATACCTTTTTGACGGCACATTGGGAGATAATCTGTTGATGCCGTTGAAATCCAGCCCAAAGACCGTGCTTTGGGATCCGAAAAAGAAAGACCGTTGGGCGGAGGAAGCAGAGCGCACCGGCAACAGTCTGGACAGTACGCGTGCCGATTGGCTCAACCCCGAGCTAGCAGGGCTGAATGACGCGGATGATATCCGTGGCTGGTGGTTCCATTTGGTCGAAGCTATGGGCACTGACGATGTGATGTTCCGCCGGATGCTGGCCGCGCGTATGAACCCCGAGCAACACCCGCAACTTGCCGAGCGGTTGGTGGCCCTGCGCGATACCGTACATGAGCGGCTGCAAGAGAGGGGTCTTGACGCGTTGGTCAATCGTTTTGACCCTGATGAATTCAACCCGTCTACCCCTTTGGGTGGGAACCTGATGTTTGCCTCGCCCAAACGCGATATTTCGCAGCAAGGTCTTGCCGCAGAGCGGGATTTCCTTGCGTTAGTGACAGAATTGGGGTTGGCCGAGCAGGGCATCGCCATTTCACAGACCCTGATTGAGACACTGCACCAGACATTTGGCATGGACGGGACGAAGCACCCCCTGTTCACCGCGCTGGGCATCGAAGAGGAGCTATACGAAAAGCTTGTCGACATCGCATCGCGGCGCAAGGACAAGGGCGATCAGGCCATCAGTCAGGAAGAGTTTGCCCTGTTGTTGACGGTACCCTTTGCTTTCACCGCAGAGCAGATCGGACCCGGCTTTCCGGAAAGCTTTAAGCAGGAAATTCTTGAAATTCGCCGCGCCAAAAGTAGTGAAATGCGCGCGCGCATGAAAGATCTGTTTGTTCCGGTGGCACCGGAAAACTATCTGCCGCGCCTCACGCTGATGGAGAATGTTCTTTACGGCCGGATTTCTGCAATCGCCGGTGTTCAGGGCGAACTTATCGAAGACATTGCAGCACAGGTGCTGGATGAAAACGGGCTCAAACGGCTGGTTGCAGAAACTATTCTGGATGTCAGAACCGGTCTGGGTGGCAGTAATCTGGCGAGCATCTTTCAAGAGCGCGCGGCGTTTTCCCGTGCGGGTATCAAGCGGCCAGATATCCTTATCCTTGATACGGTTCTTGCAAGTCACGGACCAGAGTCCAGAAAGCGATCGCGCAGCCGCCTTCAGGAGTTGCTGCCTAAGACCACGATGTTCTTTCTCGAAGACAAATTCGAGAACCCCCAGTCTTATGATGTATTCATCGAGATCAAGAACGGCCGGATTGATGGCACCACCGACGTTGAAGAGCCCGAGGAGGGCGCGTCGGGGTCTGATGATCTGCGGCGCAAAATACGGGTGATTTCGCGTACCGAGCTTTTTGCAAATCTGGACGCCCGCAATCAGCGCCTGCTGGCCTTTGCAGCACAGTGGTATTCAGCGCCCAAAGGCAAGCAGATCTTTGCGATCGGTGAGCGGGCAGATGCGGCCTACCTGTGTCTGTCGGGACGCAGTATGATGAGCTATGTCGATGATGCAGGTATCCGCCGTGACGTGACAGCGGTTGAGCCGGGCCGCTTGATCGGTGATCTTGCGATCATTCTTGATGAACCCCGTCAACTCGATCTTTTTGCTGAAGAAGACAGCCAGTTTCTGCGCATTGGTGCTGAACAGTTCCGCGCCGTGATTGGTGAAGATACCAGTGTGCTTATGATTTTGCTTCAAACGGTGGCAAGCCATTTAACCGGCGCTGCCGAACTGCTTCGATCCGCGCGCGTCGATGTCCACAATGAAGCGGAAAGGCGACGTGCGGACGCAACTGTGGACCAAACGGATGAGACAGATACATGATCCGTGAATTGCTGAACCTGCAGGCGTACCGGTCGCATGAAATGCTTGTTTCCCCTGCGCGGGGGACAGCACAAATCTGGCGATTGGTTATGGGAATTGTCCTGATTGCAGGCGTCGTCCTGCTGGTCAGCCAATTCGTAAACCAAACCCTTGTGACGCTAATGGGGAATGCCGGTTATGCGGCTCTGATCGGGGCTGACGGAGGTTCCACGCCGATTTCAGTGCTCTATTTACTGACGTCATTCGGATTTTTGACACTGGGCGTTGTGGTGGCATTGCGGGTAGCCCACCAGCGCGGTTTCGCTGCTATGTTTGGCGACGGAACACTGTTCCGGCAGCAGTTTGTGTCTGTGCTTGCAATGATGCTGTTGCTGAATATTTGCATCGTGATCTTGCCGCCATGGACTGTCGGTATGCCGATTGAGCCCAACATCGACATTGAAGCATGGGCTCTTTTGTTGCCGTTCGCGATTGCGGCTATCCTTGTTCAAGTCAGTGCAGAAGAGATCGTTTTTCGAGGATATCTGCAGCAGCAGTTCGCGGCGCGGTTTTCTTCTCCGCTGATCTGGCTGGGGGTGCCTTCTGCGCTGTTCGGTTTGGGTCATTACATGCCTGTTGCGGCAGGTGAAAATGCGGTTATTCTGGCGGTCTGGGCGGGCCTTTTTGGGCTGGCGATGGCGGATATAACAGCGCGCGCGGGAACGCTTGGCCCTGCTATCGCGCTTCACCTTTCGCATAACGCGGTTGCGATCCTTTTTGTGTCTATACAGGATGAATTGTCTGGTCTTGCTTTATACACGGTTGAATTAGACCTCGCAGATAGCGAGGCGATCAGCGGCATGTTCCCCGTCGAGTTTATGATGATTTTGATCAGCTGGCTGGGCGCGCGTTTGGCTATCCGCCGCTGATTGCACTTTTCCAAGCATCAGATTATCTAGACTGGAACGATGCCAAAGGGGCGAATGAATGAACTGGATCACAAACTACGTCCGGCCGCGGATCAATTCGATCTTCTCGCGCCGCGAGACACCGGACAACCTTTGGACCAAATGCCCCGAATGTGGCACGATGCTGTTTCACCGCGAAGTGTCCGACAACCTGAATGTTTGCACCAACTGCGAACATCATATGTATATTACGCCGCGCGACCGTTTTTTGGCACTGTTTGACGGTGGTACGTTTACCGAAATTGCCGTTAAGACGCCAACGCCGGACCCTTTGAGCTTTCGCGATCAAAAAAAGTATCCTGACCGGCTGAAAGCCGCACAAAAAGAAACTGCGGAAGCCGAGGCGATGCTGGTGGCAGTCGGCGAAATTGGCCGTACTCCCATCGTGGCGGCGGCACAGGACTTTTCCTTTATGGCGGGGTCGATGGGGATGTACGTTGGCAACGCGATCATCGCGGCAGCACAGGAAGCGGTCAAACTCAAGCGCCCGCTGATCCTGTTTTCGGCCGCGGGTGGCGCGCGCATGCAGGAAGGTATTCTGTCTTTGATGCAGATGCCGCGGACAACCGTTGCCGTGCAGATGCTGAAAGAGGCGGGGCTGCCCTATATCGTTGTTTTAACCCATCCCACGACGGGCGGTGTTACGGCAAGCTATGCGATGCTGGGGGACGTGCATATCGCCGAACCGAACGCGTTGATCTGTTTTGCGGGCCCGCGTGTGATTGAACAGACGATCCGTGAAAAACTGCCTGAAGGGTTCCAGCGGGCAGAATACTTGCTGGACCACGGTATGTTGGACCGCGTCACGCACCGCATGAAGCTCAAAGACGAGCTGGTCGGGATTACCCGTATGCTGTTGGGCCTGCCGCCTGCAGTGCGGGGGGATTTACCGCCGCCTGACCCGTCCGAGACAGCGCAGCCCGCCACACCGGCTGAGGGCGCGCCAAAAAAATGACCACGGCTTCGTCTGATGTCATCCTTGAAAGGATGATGGCGCTGCACCCAAAGGTAATTGATCTGACGCTTGACCGTGTCTGGCGCTTGCTGGATGCACTGGGCAATCCGCAAAATGATCTGCCGCCCGTCATCCATATCGCGGGGACCAATGGCAAAGGCTCTACACAGGCGATGATACGCGCGGGGCTAGAGGCCGAAGGAAAGCATGTGCATGCCTATACCAGCCCGCATCTTGCACGGTTTCATGAACGTATTCGCGTGGCAGGCAGTCTGATATCCGAACCTGATCTAACGGCTGTTTTAGATGAATGCTATGCGGCCAACGGCGGGGGCGACATTACCTATTTTGAGATCACGACCTGTGCCGCCCTTCTGGCATTTGCCCGAACGCCCGCAGATTATACGCTGCTTGAGGTCGGTTTGGGCGGCCGTCTGGATGCAACAAACGTGATAGATCGGCCTGCGCTGACAATCATCACCCCTGTGTCGATGGACCACGAACAGTTTCTGGGCGACACGCTGGGCAAGATCGCTTTTGAAAAGGCGGGGATCATCAAACCGGGTGTGGCTTGCGTTGTATCCCAGCAATCTGACGAGGGGATGGAAGTTATTGAAGACGTGGCCGCGCGTCAGCGGGCGCCACTTTTGGCGTATGGACAGCAGTGGCATGTGGGCCCTGATCGCGACAGGATCAGCTATCAGGACGACACGGGTTTGCTTGACCTTCCCCGCCCGAACTTGCCGGGTGATCACCAGATCATGAACGCCGGTGCTGCATTGACGGCCTTGCGGTATCTGGGATCAGGTGAGGCTGCCTTTGAGGCGGCAGTAACCGATGCCTACTGGCCGGCTCGCATGCAGCGCTTGCGCAGCGGCCCGTTGGTCGAGGCCGCGGGCAGCGCCGAGGTGTGGCTGGATGGCGGACATAATCCCGCCGCAGGACTGGCCTTGGCTGCGCATCTGATGACCTTGCCGAAACGTCCCACCTATTTAATCTGCGGCATGCTGAACACAAAAGATATCGGTGGCTACCTTCGCCCGCTGGCGGGCGCAGCAGACGGGCTTACCGCAGTCTCTATTCCGGGTGAAAAGGCGACTTTACCGGCTGAGGCAACGGCACAGGCCGCGGGTGCAGCAGGCTTAAACGCGGATACTGCAGATACGGTTTCCAACGCGCTGGCAGGTATCCTTCAGCACACGCCGGACGCGCGGGTGTTGATCTGTGGGTCGCTGTATCTGGCCGGTGCGGTTTTGCGGGAAAACGGCTAGGTTCCCCACCCTTCAGACTGCATTTCGCGCAGGCGCGACGCCGTACGTTCGAATTCGAACGTCCCTTCGCCTTCAAGGTAAAGCATTTCAGGCTTGGCAGCTGCCGAACAGATCAACCTGACCTTGGCCTCGTAGAGCGCGTCAATCAGCGTTACAAAGCGTTTCGCTTCGTTAAAATTCGAACGCGACAGCGTCGGGATGTCGTCAATCATCAGTACTTTGGTGGCATGCGCCAGCGCGAGGTAGTCACCCGGACCCAGATGCCTGCCGCACAGATCGTGAAAACCGGCACGCGCGACCCCATTGCGAAAGGTCGGAATTTCCACATCACGTCCTGTAACTCTCAGCACAAGGGGAATACCCGGACCGCCCGCAAGATCGTTCCAGACAGCGTCCATGGCCGTGCGGGCAGCTGCATTTACGGGTGTGAAATATACTTGCTGTCCGCCAAGCCGGTCCTGCCGGTAGTCGGTTGGGCTGACAAGTTCGTGCACAACCATGCGCTCTTTGATGAGCTCGATGAAAGGTAAAAACAAGTCTCTGTTCAGGCCGTTTTTGTATAATTCGTCTGGATGCCGGTTCGACGTGGTAACAACAACGACACCGTCTTTGAACAAGGCCTCGAACAAGCGCCCGACGATCATCGCGTCGGTGATATCCGTGATCTGCATCTCGTCGAAGGCCAGCAGCCGCACGGATGCCGCGACCTGTGCTGCAACGGGGGCGATCGCGTCCTCTACGTTGCCTTTGCGGGCTTCGTGGATGGCGGCATGAATTTCCTGCATGAACGCGTGAAAATGGACGCGGCGGGCGGGTATCCCGTCAAGATGTTGCACGAACAGGTCCATCAGCATGGATTTCCCGCGCCCGACACCGCCCCAAAAATACACACCCTTCGGCGCCTCTGTCGCTTTGCGGAACAGTCCCTTTTTCTTGACCGGTTGTAAAAGCGCGTCATGCACGCGTTCAAACTCGGGCAACGCGGCGATCTGCGCGGGGTCTGCTTGCAAAGTGCCGATCTCGGTCAGCTGGTTATAATGTTCGGTTAAGGTGGTCATGGTTTTCAATAGCGGGTGAGCGGCTTGTAGAAAAGAGCAACACATACATCAAGATTTGTGATGTGACGCCAAAAACTCCTGAATTGACGCACCGATCTGACCCGATAGGGTGCGCCTATCTCAGGGAGCCACCATGTCTGCTAAACCCCCCCTTTTTACACCTGTTTTGATTGTTGGCTGCGTCATCATCATTGTCAGCTTCGCGATCCGCGCGACATTTGGTGTCTTCCAGATCCCCATAGCTGAAGAATTTGGCTGGTTGCGTGCAGAGTTTTCCATGGCAATCGCGATCCAGAATTTGGCGTGGGGCATCGGTCAGCCGCTTTTCGGGGCGTTGGCGGAAAAGATAGGGGACCGGAAGTCTATTGTGATTGGTGTGGCTGTTTACGCTTTGGGCCTGCTCTTGACGGCGACTTCGACCACTCCCTTTGAAATGCAGGCCTATGCGTGGCTCATTGGTTTTGGCGTGGCGGGCAGTGGCTTTGGTGTGATCCTCGCAGTAGTCGGGCGCGCATCGTCCAATGAAAACCGCTCTATGTCGCTGGCCATTGTGTCGGCTGCGGGCAGTGGTGGTCAAATATTCGGCCCACCGCTGGCTGAATGGATGTTGGGTTTCATGGCGTGGCAGAGCATTTTTGTAGTCTTCACGATCGCTATCGTTGCCGTGCTGTTGTTTTTGCCGTTCATGCGGTCCCCGTCCATCGCGACCAAGACCGAGATGGAGGAAAGCCTGAGCGAGATTTTAGGCAAGGCGTTTCGCGACCCGTCCTTTACCCTGCTGTATCTGGGGTTCTTTTCGTGTGGCTACCAGTTGGGTTTTATAACCGCGCACTTGCCTGCGTTTATCACCGAACTGTGCGGACCCATCATGCCGGGCGGTATGCTCGACAATCTGGGCATCGGGACTACGTCCGCGTTGGGGGCGATTTCCATCGCGTTGATTGGTGTCACGAATATTGCGGGCACTTTGATTGCGGGGTGGGCCGGAAAATACTATTCCAAGAAGTACCTGCTGGCGGGCATCTATACCGCGCGGACGATTGTCGGTGCGCTGTTCATTATGTTCCCGATCACACCGACCAGCGTCATCCTCTTTTCGCTGGTGATGGGCACACTTTGGCTGGCGACCGTTCCGCTGACGTCAGGCCTTGTCGCCCATATCTATGGTCTGCGGTATATGGGAACGCTGTATGGCATCGTGTTCCTGAGCCATCAGATCGGCGGCTTTGCCGGCATCTGGCTGGGCGGACGGCTTTATGATGTATACGGTGATTACACGCTTGTTTGGTGGATCGGTCTTGCCGTGGGTGCCTTTAGCGCCGTTGTTCACCTGCCGATCCGGGAACGGCGGCTGGAAGGTCTGCAGACCGTCTAGCTGTCAGCCTTGAGAAAGCGGATAACGTGGGTCAACACGTCTGGCGTGTGTGAATAGGTCACCCCGTGACCCGCTTTGGGTACGACATACTGTTCGGCATCGGGATTCCACTGCGACAGCGTGTCTTTTGCGCATAGTGGGATCACATCGTCTTGCGCGCCCCAGACAGCCAGAACCGGCGTGCCCTGCTGGCAGATCTTTTCGTGATACGTTTGAAAGCTGTCAGTTAGCATGCCGCGCAGGCTTTCGTGCACGGCAGGCACAAAGCCGCGAAACCCGAGCTCGGCGCGTTGCAGTGCGTTTATGCTGGTCACGCTTGATGGTTGATCTGCTTCCGCGCGCAGGCCCTGGCGCAGCATCGCGGGATAGCGGGCCAGCATCAGCCAACGGCCCAACACGGGCATCTGGACCATCCTGCGCAGTGTGGGTGAGCCGACCGGCTGCATACCCGCAGGTGCAAGCAGGATCAGTTCTTTTACAGGATGCGACCCGTTGACTGTGTAGGCAGCGCCGATCGCACCGCCCATCGAATACCCGATCAGCGCAAGATCACCGTCGACATTCTGGTCACTGAGCAAGGCATCGAGTTGACCGGTAAAGAACGCGGGGTCTTGGATGCCGTTTGGTCTGTCAGAATAGCCGCGCCCGAAAAGGTCGTAGGTCAGCACGCGGTAGCCTTCTTTGCCCAGTGCGGGTGCAATGCTGTTCCAGACAAAGCTGGGTGTGGTCAACCCATGCACGCAGACCACAAGCGGGCCGTCTGGGGGCCCGTACCATTGGTAGTGCGTCACCCCTTGGGGCAACGATGCCAAGTGTCCAGGGGCTGCTTCGCGGGCCTTGGCGTTCATCGGCGCGCGCAATGCCTCGCGCAGAAAAGGCGCTATCGCCACCATGGTCAACAGTACCAGAAGCCACATCATGTTGGGGCACCGTTCCTGTGGCGCATGCAGGTCATGCGGCTTCTTCAGGGGTCAGCAAACCCTTTGAGACGAGGCAAGCGGCCCAACCTTTTGGGCCTTCGAACAGGTGCGTTTGCCATCCAAACGCCTGTGCTGCGGTAATATTATCGTGCCTGTCATCGGCAAAGAGCAGTGCCGCACCCGACAGGCCGCTTGTCTGTTCCACCTCTTGGTAGATTGCAGGATCAGGTTTTGTGACCCCCAAATGGCCAGAGATATAGTCGCGATCAAATTCATCCAGAAACGGATAATGCGTCGCGGCAAAAGCATAGCTTTGAATGCCGAAATTGGTCAGTGAAAACACCGGTATATTCTGGGCCTGAAGGGCTTTCATAAGCCGGACAGAATGGTCAATGACGGGTGTTGCAAGCTCGATCCAGCGGTCATGCCACATCCTGATCTCCGAGCGCCATTCGGGATACTCTTCTGCGGTGGCGTAGATCGTATCGGTAAAGTTTTCCCCACGGTCCACACGTTCGTTCATCCAGTGCAGGTCAACCGCGTCGAACATTGCGCGGCGCCGGGTTTCGCCAATGGTGGCGTCATAAAACCGTTCCGGTTGCCATTCGATCAGGACATTCCCGATGTCAAAGATCACGGCGTCGGGCTGGGGTGTCGAACTCATATAACGGGTCCTTGTTATTGCGGGCTTTTGGCCTTTGCCGCGCGCAAAGCCCTCTCCATCGCGTCAAGAAAGCGGGATCTGTCGGCCTTGGTAAAGCCCTTTCCGCCGCCTTGCCGGAAAGGGTCGGCCGCGCGCAGGTCGGCCATAAGATCGCGGGTGGCCAGCACGTTTCCGATGTTGGCGGCCGTCAGCGCTTCGCCGTTATGCTTTAGAACCTGTGCGCCGCTTTCTACGCATTTTGCGGCCAGCGGAATGTCTCCGGTGACGACCACGTCGCCTGTTCCGCAGCGGTCTGCGATCCACATGTCGGCAACATCGGGGCCGTCGGGCACGATTATCGTCTCTACCAAAGGGTTTTGTGACGGGCGCAAGCCCCCGTTCGACACCACATACATTTTGACGCCGTGCCGCGTTGCGACCTTTTCCGCTTCGGCTTTGACCGGACAGGCGTCGGCATCAATGTAAACCGCGGTCATGAATAAAGTGCATCCGCATGAAACGCTATGTGCTCTTCCATAAAGGTCGAGATAAAGAAATAGCTGTGATCGTAGCCCGGCTGCAGGCGCAGCGTGGCCTGTTGGCGTCGTGCGTTCACGGCCTCGGCGAAGGCTTCGGGGTTGAGCAGGTCAATAAACTGATCTTTGGTCCCCGTATCCACCAACATGGGACCATCCAAGCCACGTTCGCGCATCAAAAGGGTGGCATCATGGGCTGCCCAAGTCGACGTGTCATCGCCCAGATACGCGTTGAATTGCTTGCGGCCCCAGTCGCTAGCCGTTGGGTGGCTGATTGGCGCAAAAGCCGACACGGATTTGAATCGACCCGGCAGTGACATGGCAATCGTAAGCGCGCCGTGACCGCCCATTGAATGGCCTGTGATCGCCTGACGCGCCATATCCAGCTCAAAGCTGCGCTCCAGAAGCTGGGGCAACTCTTCGGTGACATAATCCCACATGCGAAAGTGCGGGCGCCACGGATCTTGGGTGGCGTTCACATAAAAGCCTGCCCCCTGTCCCAGATCGTAGGCATCATCATCGGCCACGTCTTCGCCGCGCGGGGATGTATCGGGAAAGACCAGCGCAATGCCCTGTTCAGCCGCCCATGCCTGAGCGCCCGCCTTGATCATGGCGTTTTCGTGGGTGCAGGTCAGCCCGGACAGGAACCACAAAACCGGCACGGGCCCGTCGTTGACCTCTTGCGGCTGGAACAGGCCGAAAGTCATGTCGCAGGCGCAGCTTTCTGAACTGTGCTTGTAGACCCCTTGGGTGCCGCCAAAACAGGCGTTTTCCGAGATTACTTCCATGCCACGTCTCCTTGTTGGGTTACACCTTGGCTAGCCTGAGTGTTTGCGCACGGCAAGCCTTGATCGGCGCTAGGGTGCCACAAGGCCGATTACAAAGCTGACGGTGAATATGCTGATTGCGGTCGACACAAGGATCGTGGCCGACACGCGCTGGGGGGCAACGCCGTAGTGTTGTGCCAAAATGTAGACGTTCCCGGCCACCGGCAGGGCAGACGCCGAGATGACGACCGCTGCCGTGTAAGGATCGACTGGGAAGAGGTAGAGTACCCCAACCGCCACGAGCATCGGATGCAGCACGAGTTTACAAAAGCTGAGCCAGCCCGCGATATACAGCCTTTCGGCGGACTTGCTGGCAAGCGAAGCGCCGATCGCAAAAAGCGCACCCGGCGTTGCCGCACCTCCGAGGATCGACAGGAATTCGTTCATCGGTGTCGGGATCGGAATAGCAAAGGCCGACCATGTGAAACCCAGCGTGATGGCGACAATCATAGGGTTTTTTACCAACCCCAATGCGACTGTGCGCAAAACGCCAAAGCTGAAACGCCCGTCACGTGATCCGGTGATGAGGATCACGATCAGGCTGGAAAAGACAATCAGGTCGACGGCCAGTGCCATCATGATAACGCCGACCGCAGGTTCACCCAACAACAGGGCAAGCATCGGCACACCTAAAAAGCCTACGTTTCCGATGCAGGCGCATTGTGCTTCGACAGCGGTGGTGGGCACATCGAGCCCGCGCATCATCGCGACCACGGTTGCGATGACGTATACCACGATGGTGGCCAGCAGATACCCCATCACAAGGTTCGGGTCCCAGACATCTGCAAATGACAGATTGGCCGAGAACTTGAACAGCATCGCGGAGAGGGCAAAGTAGAAAACGAACTTGGTCAGGTAGGCCGTGGCCTCTTCGCTGAAGAATTTTGTCCGACCTGCCCAGTAGCCCAGTGCAATCAACGCAAAAAAGGGCAGCGTTTTAATAAAGATCTCAATCATATCAGCACGTCAGACGTGCAACCCTTTCTCTAGCCCGAGCCGATCAGAACGCCCGCTGCAAAGACGAGGGCACCGCCCAGAACCACCTGCATGGTGGCACGTAGGAACGGTGTATCCATATACTTATTCTGGATCCATGCAATTGCCCAAAGTTCGATAAAGACCACGATAATGGCCGTGACCGTGGCTGTCCAGAAGTCGGATATGAGGTAGGGCAAGGCATGTCCGAGACCGCCGATGGTTGTCATAATACCTGATGCAAAGCCGCGTTTGATCGGCGAACCCCGCCCCGACAATTCGCCATCGTCAGACGCAGCTTCGGTAAAGCCCATCGAGATACCAGCGCCCACAGAGGCCGCAAGCCCGACCAGAAAGGTTGTCCAAGTATCTTGTGTGGCAAAGGCGACCGCGAAAATCGGTGCCAGAGTGGACACAGAACCGTCCATCAGCCCCGCAAGACCGGGTTGGACCCATGTCAGGATGAACTGCCTTTTGGCTTGGTCTTCTTCGGATTGGCGACTGTCATCGCTCAGGTGCTGTGCTTCGAGTTCTTCTGCCGTGCGCTGGTGGCCCGCTTCGGCGGCAGCCAGATCACCAAGCAGCTTTCGGGTGGCGGCGTCCTGCGTGCGTGCAGCGGCCTTGAGGTAGAACCGTTCCGCCTCGCGCTCCATGGCTTCGGCTTCGGCGCGGATTTTCTCGATGCCGAGGTTTTCCACCAGCCAGACCGGTCGGCGGTTATAGTATCCGGCGACATGTTCGCGACGGATCAGGGGAATCGTTTCGCCAAAACGGCTTTGGTGTAAATCGATCAGACGCTGTCTGTGGGTGTCTTCTTCGGCTGCCATGCCTTCGAACACTTTGGCTGAATCGGGAAAATCCACGCGCAGGGTTTCCGCATATCCGCGATAGATGCGGGCATCGTCCTCCTCTGAGGAAATCGCGAGCGCGAGGATTTCCTGTTCGCTCAGATCCCTGAACCGTTTGCGGGATAAGGAAAAACGCATAATTAAATCTCCTTGCTTAGAACGATTCTAAAGTAGTTTTCTGGCAACGACAATCTAGTCGCGGGCATCGGATGCATTTTTTTCTTGGGAACTGAACTGTTCGGTTTATATTTAGGCATATTGTATTAGGGGACGTTATGACTGTTGCGACGATGGCCATTCGCAAAGGGCGGAAATTCGACCAGGTATTGGACGGTGCGCGACAGGTTTTTTTGACCGACGGCTTTGAAGGGGCGAGTGTCGACGAGATCGCGCGCGCTGCCAACGTGTCAAAGGCTACACTATATAGTTACTTTCCCGACAAACGGTTGCTGTTCATGGAGGTGGCGACAACCGAATGCCAGCGGCAGGCGCGTGATGCGATGGACAATATCAATGCAGAGGACTCACCGCGCAAAGTGTTGATGCAGACCGGCATGCACTTTCTACGTTTTATCACGTCGGATTTCGGGCAGCGGATTTTCAGGATTTGCGTCGCTGAATCGGATCGTTTTCCTGAGCTGGGACAAAAGTTCTATAATTCCGGACCGGCTGTTTTCAGAGCAGAGATGGCTACGTATTTCCGGCAAGCCGAAGCGCGCGGGGAATTGACTATGACAGATCATGTACTGGCTGCGGACCAGTTTGGTGAATTGTGCAAGGCGGACGTTTGGCCAAGGCTTATCTTCGGGGTGGCAAAATCCGTGTCAGAGGCCGAGATCCAGCGCGTTGTCGAAAGCGCGGTTGAGACTTTCATGGCACGCTACGCCACCTGAACAGACTCGACTCGGTAGTAATACAACGCTAATTCTGAATAGAACAAATATAGAACATTTGAGTCTGTCAGGTGCTGCTGCCATGAAAACCCGACGTATTCTTTCCCTGTGGTTTCCGCATTTCGGGGCAAACCGGTTGATGCGCCGCGACCCTATGCTGGCGGATATGCCGCTTGCCGTTGTGCAAGAGCAGCACAACACGCAGACGCTGACGTCGTTGAACGATGTGGCGCTGGGGTTCGGGCTGCGTGTTGGTCAGCCCGTGCGGGATGCGCATGCCATGTGCGAGCAGTTGGTGACACGGACCCGTAGCCTGCCTGCCGAACAAGCCTTTTTGCAAGCGTTGCAGCGATGGGCGGGCAAGTTCAGCCCGTGGGTCGCGACCGAATCTGATGACGGGCTTGTTGTCGATCTGACAGGCTGTGCGCATCTGTTCGGAGGCGAAGAGCCGTTGTTGGGGGTCGTGCAGCAGGATTGCGAAGATTTGGGATTGGTGGTGCGCATGGGGCTGGCTGATACGCGCGGTGCTGCGTGGGCCTTGGCGCGTTTTGCAGGCCAGCAGGCCGCGTCGCATCGCAACGGTGATGCCATTGACCAAGAGGCGCGCGCGACAAGGTCACGGGCGGTCAAGCGGCGACATTGGACAAAAGGCGGCGCGGCACCGCTTGTGACGCTGGGGCCGGATGCGACAGCGCACCGTATCGCGGCCCCCGGTCAGACATACTCGGCCCTCAGCCCGTTGCCCGTAGCGGCACTGCGGCTTGATGCACATACCACGGCACAGTTGTCCCGATTGGGTATTCGCCGTGTGCATGATTTGCTTGGCCAACCCCGTGCCAGCCTGGCCCGCCGGTTTGGTCGTGGTTTGGTGATGCGGATGGATCAGGCGATGGGATCTGCGCCTGAACCCGTGTCGCCCGCGCGCGCACCGGATCATTTTGCGGTGCGCATGACCCTACCAGATCCGATCGGTTTGCAAGACGATATCCTTGCAGGTCTGGACCGGCTGTTGCCACGCCTTTGTGACATGCTCGAGAAAAAGGGACGGGGTGCGCGCCGTGTGTTGTTTCAGGCCTACCGGACAGATCAGAGCGTGCAGGCGGTTGAGATCGGACTGGCGCGTGCGGCGCGCGACCCTGCGCGGATCAGGCCGCTGATTGCGCTGAAATTGGGCGATATAGACGCGGGGTTCGGCATCGACATGATCCGGCTGGAAGCTCTGCAAACAGAGCCTATTCATGCCCGAACGCCAGTTGGGCATCTGGAAGCGGGGGCTGCTGTCAGTTCGCGACTTGAGGGTAACACGGCCATCGACGATCTGATCGGGCGCATCGGCGCGCGCGTTGGGCTGGACGCAATTACGCGGGTGGCACCTGCCTCAAGTCATATCCCCGAGAAAAGTGTGACCGTGTTGGCGGCTGCATGGTCTGCACCGCATGATGGCATTTGGCCGTCTGCGCCGAATGCGCGCCCGTTGCTCATGTGGCAGCCTGAGCCGGTACAGGCCCCGGACCGCCCCGAGGTGCCCGAAGTTTTCAGGTGGCGGGGGCAGCAGTTACGCCGCACCTGTGCAACAGGCCCCGAACGTATTGCGCCGGAATGGTGGCTGGATGACCCGAACTGGCGCAGCGGCGTGCGGGATTACTGGGTGGCAGAAACGGAAGACGGTCAGCGGCTCTGGCTCTTTTATGCGCATGGGCATTTGATGTCGTCCGGCTGGTTTTGTCATGGAATTTATGCGTGACACCGCATCCCGCACGCCGCAATCGCGTAAATTGCGCCATCAGTACTTGATTTGCTGTGCGTTCGGCGCAACTCTGTTATTATGAACTATCAGGTACCGCCGCAGGATAATCTCCACCAGATGCCGCCCGCGCAGGTCGCGTTTCACCGGACAGAATTGTCGTTGATCCTGTCGCTCTACGGGCGCTTTGTTGCTGCTGGTGAGTGGCGCGACTATGGTATTTCATGCTTGCGGGAAGTCGCGGTTTTCTCGGTTTTCAGACGCACGGCCGAAACACCCCTCTACCGGATCGAAAAGCGCCCAAAGTTGCGCGATAAGCAGGGTATGTATGCGGTTGTTGGTATGGACGGCCAAATCATGCGCCGCGGTCATGACCTTAAAACTGTTTTGCGCGTGCTGGAACGTAAGCTGATCCGCGCGGTTGAATAACTGCACATCCCCTAGATATCTAAAGCGGGCAGCCTTTTACGGCTGGTCGGCAAACCGTCGCCCTGCGCATTGATCCGCTGGATCGCTTGCGCAATCGGTTCGTACGCCACCCCCATGTCATGTGCGTTAGCATGGATCAACGTATTGTCGTCCGTGACAAGCGCCACATGACCTTTCCAGAAGACAAGATCATTTCGTCTGAGCGGCTCTTTTCCCGCTAAGGAGATGCCCAGCACATGTTCCTGTTGGTCACTGTCGCCGGGGCAGGCCAGGCCGCAGGCCAAACAGGCAACCTGCACAAGTCCCGAGCAGTCGATCCCCGAACAGCTATTGCCGCCCCAAAGATACGGTGTCCCCAGAAAAAGTGCAGCAACCTCGGCTGGGTCCGCCGCGGTTGTTGCATTGGGTTCAAGATGTTGCGCCGGAATAAACCCAAGATCGGTTTCGATAAAGCGGTCATGTTCAGAGAGGGCGGTCAGTCTTGATCCATAGCTGAGCAGTGTTCGGTCGGGGCTTTTGAAATCAGCTGCAGTATAGGCATGGGTGGCCCGCGCAGTAACGCGGTGGCTGGGTGTTTTGCGCGCAGCGATTGCTGTCGATGCAATCCACCCGCAGTATCCATCTTTGGCTGCGCGGACGAGCGCATGGCTATCCATACGATTAAGTATGGTAACATCATCGCCGAACAGCAATTGCCTGTCTCGTGGACCACCGATGTTGCGCAACAGATCAACGACGGGTGCGCTGATGCTACCGTCGTCGTTAAGTTTGACCAGCGCAGGGTCCGGCGTGACGCGTCTGTCTGTCATGAATCTGCGAAAGCAGGGATCGCTTCAAGCAGGGCGCGTGTGGCTTGTCCCACGCCACCTTTGGGGCGACCGGGTGCGTCGGCGGGGTTCCAGCCGTACACGTCGAAATGCACATAGGGCGCTTTTCCAACGAAACGGCGCAAAAACAGCGCTGCAGTGATTGATCCCGCGAACCCGCTCTTGGGGGCGTTGTCCAAATCGGCGATGCCGGGTTCGATCATAATCTCATAGGGCATGTGAAACGGCATTCGCCAGACCGGATCCCATGCTGATCGTGCGGCTGTTTCGAGCGCATTAACAAACCCCAAGTCGTCACAGTAGTAGGGGGCCAGGTCAGGACCCACAGCAACACGGGCAGCACCTGTCAGTGTCGCCATCGATATTATCAGGTCTGGGTCGTCTTCCTGCGCATAGGTCAATGCATCCGCAAGAACCAACCGTCCTTCGGCATCCGTGTTGTTAATCTCCACAGTCAAGCCCTTGCGCGACGGCAGAATATCACCGGGTCGAAAGGCATTGCTGGATACCGCGTTTTCAACAGCAGGAATCAAGATACGCAGCTGTATGTTCAGCGCGTTTGCCATCATCATATGCGCAAGCCCAAGGACGTTGGCGGCACCGCCCATATCCTTTTTCATCAAGCCCATTGAACTGCCGGGTTTTAGATTCAGACCGCCTGTGTCAAAGCAGACACCTTTCCCCACAAGCGTGACTTTGGGGCCGGTCTTGCCCCATGTGATATCGATCAACCTTGGCGTTCGGTCGGACGCACGGCCCACCGTGTGGATCAGTGGAAAGTTCTTGTCCAGCAGATCCTGACCCGAAATAACCGACACCTCTGCCCCATGTTCCTTGGCCAGCGTACGCGCGGCCTGTTCCAATTCAGCGGGGCCCATGTCATTCGATGGTGTGTTGATGAGATCACGGGTAATGCTTTCGCCAGTTGCAAGGGCGCTGATACGTTTGGCGTCAACACCGTTCGGGCAGACCAGCTGCGCCGGCATCGCAGAGGCGATACTGTATCTGGTGAACCTGTAGGCGGCCAAGAGCCATCCCAACACTTCGTTTTCCAAGTCTTCATCCGGTATGCCCGATGCGATGTCATAAGCGCCTTTCGGCAGTTTTGCCGCTGCAGCGGCAAGGTGAAAACGGCCGCGCGCGCGGGTGTTGGGGGTGCCGTATCCGGCAATCGCCATCTGGGCACTGCCGTTTTGCGAAGGGATGACCAAAGCTTGGCCCAACGTGGCTTTGAAATCATTTGCATCTACCCATGCTGTCACATGTGACGGTTGATCGGCCAACCAGTCGGTCAGCCCGTCCTGAGCAATGATGTGGAGCGGAAGAGAGTGTTGATCTGCATCGGCAAAGAGCGTGGTCATGCAAGCGGGCCTTTCGAAAAGCATTCGCTTGGCAGCCTAGCTTGATCTCGGGTCCGTGCAAGCCATCAGATTGTAATGTCCTGCACGTCCCAGATCGCTGTCAGGGACTGTTCACCAATCCGCAGTAATCTTGCCAGCGTAGCACCCGTCGCCGGTATGTCGTGATTATCCAGTGTTTCAATGACGTCGCCCGCAACACGCGCCAGTATCAGCATGCCGATCTGGTCCGAGATCGCGATAAGAGAGCGGGTGCATTTGCGCATTTCGTCCCACTGTCCGGCACTGTGCAGTCTTCTGCATTGCGACAACCGCAAGGCCAATTCCTCCATTGCACGGCACACGACGTCTTCGGCTGCTGCCTCGCCAAGTTGTGCGTATAGCGCGCCGAGCCGGTCCTGATCGACCTTCACGGTTTCATTCAGCCTGATTTTCAGGACATGATCCATTCTACTCACCTTTTTCGTGCCCCCACGGCATAGGCGCATATTGGGTAATAAATCTCACTAAAGGGTTGAGAGGGATCAATGTTTGCTCTCGAAATTACAGATAATTTTCTGTAAGAGTGGCCTTATATGTGCGCGAAAGACAGAATTTATGGATAAGGCGAAGCCGCTACCAGGGTATCTGGTACAACGGTATCATGGTTGGAAAGCCACCGGATACGAAGAAAACCAGTCATGGTATCGGCAATTGGCGCGGGGCGGACAGCACCCGCGCGCGATGGTGATTTCGTGTTGTGACAGTCGTGTGCACGTCAGCGCGCTTTTCGGGGCTGATCAGGGCGAACTTTTCATTCACCGCAACATTGCCAGTCTCGTGCCCCCGTACGAGCCTGACGGCGAAATACATGGGACATCTGCCGCGGTCGAATATGCGGTCACGATGCTGAATGTGGCGCATGTGATTGTTCTGGGTCATTCGGGGTGTGGTGGGGTCAAGGGATGCATCGATATGTGTCAGGGCCATGCGCCTGATCTTGAGGAAAAAACCAGCTTTATCGGGCGTTGGATGGATATATTGCGTCCAAGCTATGCGCTTGTCGCAGGAGAGAACGACCCAGAGATCCAGGCGCAAGCTCTTGAAAAACAATCCGTGCTGGTGAGCTTGCAAAACCTGATGACCTTTCCCTTCATTCAAACACGTGTTGAAGATGGGTTTTTGACGCTGCACGGGCTTTGGACCGATATCGGCGAAGGTGGCTTGGAGTTTTTCAACAGCGACGATCAGGCTTTCCGGCCTGTCTGAAGCGCGCGGCACGTCGTTGACACTTGTTGGCACGCATAAAGCCGCCTAAAGGCCAGTGAACCCCAAAAGGACGCGCATATGGACCAAATACTTTCTCTGGCCGCAACAAATCTGCTGTCTCCGATTATTTTGTCATTCGCCTTGGGTGTTGCTGCGTCCCTTGCACGGTCTGATCTAAGCGTTCCCGAGGCTGCGGCAAAAGCGCTGTCGATTTATTTACTGTTTGCCATCGGCTTTAAGGGCGGGGTCAGCGTTGCCGCACATGGTATCGACGCCAAGCTTGGGTTGACGCTGCTTGCGGGTATTATTCTGTCAGCGGGCTTGCCGATCATTGCATTTGCGCTGCTCAAGGTAATGACCGGTCTCAGCCGATTGGACGCAGCCGCCGTTGCAGCGCACTACGGGTCGATTTCTATTGTGACCTTTGTTGCTGCGACATCTGTTCTGCAAAGCAGCGGGATCGCATCCGAAGGGTATATGGTCGCGGTCGCCGCCGCGATGGAAGCGCCTGCAATCCTGTCGGCCCTGTGGCTGATAACGCGTGGTGGTGGTGACCAGCGTATGGATGGCGATCTGTGGCGTGAAATACTGCTGAACGGTTCAATTGTCTTGTTGGTGGGGTCGTTCTTTATTGGCTGGATAACGGGCGAAAAAGGGCTCGAAGAAATATCGAGCTTTATCGTAGCGCCGTTCAAAGGCGTTTTGTGCTTGTTCCTTCTGGATATGGGGCTGGTTGCCGGGCGCGGTTTGCGCGACCGTAGCGACGTATTGCGGCCCGGCGTTCTGGCATTTGGTGTGCTGATGCCCATCATCGGGAGCACGTTGGGTGCGGTATTCGGCCTTGTGCTGGGGCTTTCCACCGGTGGCGTAGCACTGTTGATGGTGCTGTCTGCATCGGCGTCCTACATTGCCGTGCCGGCAGCCATGCGGGTCGCCCTGCCAGAGGCAAATCCATCAATTTATCTCACACTATCTTTAGGGGTGACTTTCCCCTTTAATCTGACGCTGGGTATTCCGCTTTATGTGGCTGTTGCCTCGGCACTGACGGGAGGTTGATATGATTCAAACACATGAGGCAAAACGCGTCGAAATTACCATCGAAGCGATTATGCAGTCGCGACTGACGGATGCGCTGCGCAAGGCCGGTGTGACGGGATACACTGTCTTGCCTGTGCTTGGTGGGTCAGGACGTTCCGGTGACTGGGTGCGTTCCGGCGAGATCGGGCGCGCAAGCGGCATGGTTCAGGTGGTATGCATCATTCGCCCCGACCGTTTGGATGGCCTTATGGAGGCTGCTTTCAACGTGGTCGACAAACACATCGGTGTCGTATCAATTTCCGACTGTGATGTAGTGCGAGCAGAGCGGTTTTAACTCAATTTAAACAAAGTTTAAGCAAACCTGCTGGGTATGAATAAACGCCATGTTTCCGTTGAGTTACCGCCCGATCTGCTGCGTGCGGTACACGATCTAGCAACCGAGAAAGAGGACACCGTTTCGGGTGTGCTTCAGAATTTGCTGGCAGATCATCTTAAGACCCGGAAAGGTGCGAAACAGCTCGCACGGCCAGCGAATGAAAAACTGGTATTTGCGCTGCAAAAACTGCTTTTTCGCGATATGGCCGAGGCTTCGAGCTGGCAAGATCTGGACCGCAGGATGCAAAAGCATGGATACTATTTAAAGATCGCTTGGGGCGGCTTGTCGCTGCATACGCAAACCAGCGGACACCGCGTGTGCCACACGCATCAACTTGGTTTTTCCTACGGTACTTTCGTGCGCCGATTCGGTCCTGGTAAACCGAAGGATCCCCGCGAAGCCTGACACTGATGCCCCCCGATCACCTAAGGGTATATCTGTATCTTTTGCTTCACGGGCGAGCCGTTGGCAAATCTAGCATCGCTACCGCGCAATTCTTGCATGCAAAGAAGCTGTGTCTGGTCCATAATAGCGCTGCCGCACATATGAGGAGACAGCGCTTGTTTCAAAGTATTCTACTCAGCTATCGACATGCTCTTCGGCTTTGGGTGCCACTGTTGGCATCGCATGTCTTTGTCCGGTTGGTTGCAACTGCAGTCTTGCTGCCGCTGATCGGCGCGTTGCTGGCCATAACCTTATCATTCTCGGACCAGTCCGCTTTGACAGATCAGGATATTGCGCGGTTTCTGCTCACGCCTGTAGGGGCAATTGGTGCCCTGATTTTAGGTGCATTTGTCATTATAGCCGCTGTGGTGGATGTGGCGTTTATGACTGCGGTCATCCGTGCAGAACAGGCTACGGTGGCCAAATCGCTGCGGATCGCCACGGGTTTCCTGATCGGCGTACTACCGCGCCTTTTTGCTTTCGCGATTGAATTGCTTGTTCGTGTCCTGCTGATATCGCTGCCTTTTCTGGCGATTGGCGGGGGGGCTGCGGCTTTGTTGCTGACCGAGTTTGACATCAACTACTATCTTGCGAACCGGCCACCCGCCTTTCAACTGACTGTCGCAATCGGTGGCGTCTGTGCTGTCGCTTTGATCCTGGTGCTGCTTGAACGGCTTTCTGGATGGGCCATTGCGCTGCATCTTGCGCTATTTGACAACGAACGCCCCATTCAAGCCTTTGCCATCAGCCGCAAAAAGATGAAGGGTCACCGCTGGGCGCTGCTGCGCGAGCTGGTGTATTGGGCGTTGCTCCGGCTTGTTCTGGCTACGGTTGTGCTGGGGGCGATGGGTTTTTTGATCGCTGAGGTGCCCCAGTTTTTCGGTGGAAACATGCGCATTTTCTTCACTGTTATGGCTGTTTTGATTGTCCTTTGGATTTTCGCGAACGGGTTTGTGAATGCGGTTTCTAACGGCGCTTTGTCGAATATTCTGAACGACGAGTTTGACCGCACATTGGAAGCACGACCGACCTTTGCGGATTTGAAATCCAGAACGCCGATTGCGCAGATCGTGTCAGTTCCGGTAGCGATTGGGGTGATTTCTGTCGTTGGAGTTTTGTTGGGAACAGTTGCTTTCAATCAGGTGGGCGGCCCCGAAAAAGTAGACGTAATCGGGCATCGTGGCGCTGCTGCAAGTCGTCCTGAAAACACGATGGCCGCCGTTGAAAAGGCCATTGAAGATGGCGCTGACTGGGTCGAGATCGACGTGCAGGAGACTGCGGATGGTCAGGTGATTGTGGTCCATGACAGTGACTTTATGAAATCTGCGTCTGTTCCGCTGAAAGTCTGGGACGCGACGATGAAGGACATCGCCGAGATCGATATCGGCAGTTGGTTTGACCCTGTATATGCCGGCCAGCGCGCGCCTTTGTTGCGCGATGTTCTGAATGTTGTGAAAGATCGCTCGAAACTCATTATCGAACTTAAGTACTATGGCCACGATGTGGATCTGGAGAACCGTGTCATTGCCTTGGTTGAAGAGGCTGGCATGGAGCAGCAGATTGCAACCATGTCGTTGAAGTACCCGGCAGTGCAAAAGATGCTGCAGCTGCGCCCCGACTGGCGCACGGGTGTGCTGGCGGCGACATCGGTGGGCGATTTGACAGGGCTTGATGGGGATTTTGTGGCAGTAAGTGCGGCGAGCCTTTCATCACGTCTTATCCGGCGTGCGGAATCTGCGGGAAAAGATGTCTACGTCTGGACCGTAAATGATGCGGCACTGATGTCGCGCATGATTTCATTGGGCGTTGCCGGTTTGATTACTGACGAACCGGCACTGGCGCGCGAAGTAATTGCCTATCATCAGACCCTGAGCACGGCGGAACGGTTTCTGTTGCGCCTGGGGGATTCTATCGGGTTTGCCTTTGATCTGACGCCTCCCGTCAAGGACGAAATATAATGCGTGTTCTCGCGGTTGTTTTACTGTTGTTGCCTGCACCCCTTGTGGCCCAAGAAGAGACTGCCGAAAACTCTGTGCTGCGCACACTTGAATTACCTGCTCATCGGGCGCTGCAATCTGTCATTCAAGACCCCGCGACTGTGCTTTTACCCTTTGAAACGGACGGGTGTAGCGGCGGTATGTCGTGGAGTTGGCGTCTGGTTTCAGACCTTTTCCCGGATTTTAAAGACGCACAGGGCGCTACACCGCCGTGGGAAGATTGCTGCGTGATCCACGACCGTGCTTACCACAACGCCGGTGGTACGACGGATGCATCCGAAAGCTATGCAGCGCGGTTGGGAGCAGACGAGGCTTTGCGCCAATGCGTGGTAAGGCAGGGCGAGCAGAATGTGGCCGCTTTATCAGCGCAATACGAAGTGTCCCAAGAAGTCGTACGGCAGGCTTACACAACAATCGGGGATGCGATGTTCAATGCTGTCCGTTTCGGCGGTGGGCCCTGTTCGGTCCTGCCCTGGCGTTGGGGGTATGGATACCCTGTTTGCCTTGGGATATTTTAGGAAACAGGAAAGCGAATACCGTTTGTTCGGTGTCACGGTGGCAGAAGGCTGTCAGGCTGGCACCGCACAAAAAAACCCGCGCCACTGTTCATGACGCGGGATCAGATATCGGGTTTGCTGTATTTCAGCCTTTTTTGAGTACTTCGCGGCCCAGCAATTCAGCAATTTGTACCGCGTTCAACGCGGCCCCTTTGCGCAGGTTGTCCGATACGCACCACAGGTTCAGGCCATTGTCGATCGTGCTGTCCTGCCGGATGCGGCTGATGAAGGTTGCAAAGTCGCCGACACATTCAACAGGTGACACGTAACCGCCGTCTTCGCGCTTGTCGATCACCATGACGCCCGGTGCTTCGCGCAGGATTTCACGGGCTTCGTCTTCGTCGAGATGGTCTTCGAATTCGATGTTGATCGCCTCTGAGTGGCCTACAAAAACAGGCACACGCACACACGTCGCCGTGACCTTGATCTTGGTATCGATGATCTTTTTCGTCTCGACCACCATTTTCCACTCTTCCTTGGTGGAACCGTCTTCCATGAAGACGTCGATGTGCGGGATCACGTTGAACGCAATCTGCTTTGTGAACTTTTTGGCGGGCTTGTTATCAACCGGATTGTAGATCGACTTGGTCTGGTCCCAAAGCTCGTCTATGCCTTCCTTGCCAGCGCCAGACACGGATTGGTAGGTGCTGACAACAACCCGTTTGATTGTCGCACGGTCGTGCAGCGGCTTTAGTGCGACGACCATTTGAGCCGTCGAGCAATTGGGGTTGGCGATGATGTTTTTCTTGGCGTATCCGGAAATCGCCTCGGGGTTCACTTCGGGTACGATCAGCGGCACGTCAGGGTCGTAGCGGTAAAGCGACGAGTTATCGATGACGACGCATCCGGCTTTGGCCGCCTTGGGCGCGTATTTCTTGGTTGCGTCAGAGCCGACCGCGAACAGGGCGAAATCCCAGCCCGTGAAATCAAACGTATCCAGGTCCTTCGTCTTCAGCGTCTTCTCGCCAAAGCTCACCTCAGAGCCCATAGACTTGCGGGATGCCAATACGGCGATCTCGTCCACGGGGAAGTGACGTTCGGAAAGAATGTTCAGCATTTCGCGGCCCACATTACCTGTGGCACCCGCTATGACGACGCGGTAACCCATCTGTATACTCCAATGTCTGTGATGTGATGGTGAGCGCCTCATATACCGCTAAACGGCAACTGGAAAGAGCTTCTCGACAGAATGGACGGCGGCATAGAGCGTCAAAGTGTTCCGTGTTAGCGTGCAGGACGTGTTGCGTAAGGGAAAAGAAGTGCCAAAGATCGACTTTTACGACGGCTTACCACGCGCGACCGTTTTCGCCGGACTGACCGACGACACAAGCTATGCGCCGCTGCCAGAGGATTGGTCTGTCGGTGTCGCAGATGTTGTCGGATCGACCGATCATGTCGCAGCAGGCCGGTACAAAACGGTGAATATGGTGGGCGCAGCCGTTATCTCGGCCGTGATGAATGCGGTGCAAGGACGCGCCTTTCCGTTTGTGTTCGGAGGCGACGGTGCAAGCTTTGCACTGCCTGCCGAACACGCGGATCAGGCGCAGACAGCATTGGCGGCTGTTGCTGCGTGGGCCCTTTCCGAGTTCGATATCGAACTGCGCGTGGCATTGGTTTCGATTGCTGCGATCCGCAAGGCAGGATACGACGTGCAGGTGGCCCGGTTTCAGGTATCGCAGGGGGCAGACTATGCAATGTTCTCCGGTGGGGGGATGCTCTGGGCTGAAGCGCAAATGAAACGTGGCAATTTTCTTGTGCCACCAGCAACTCGGGGCACAGTCCCGGACCTGACCGGGCTATCTTGCCGGTGGGCCAATATGGCATCGAAGAATGGTACGATTTTGTCGCTTGTTGTGATGGCTAATCCGGCAGCGCCACCTACCCAGGTCGCAGCGGTTTACAGGCACGTTATCGACATCGCAAATGGGTTGGACCAAAGTGGCCACCCGGCACCGCGCTACGGGATGGGCACGCGGTGGCCTCCTGCCGGTGCTACGCTTGAGGGGCATGCCGCGCGCGCCGGTGGGTCGCTGAAATCGGCAAAGCGAAAAGCGTTGTTTGAATCGTTTGTGGCGTGGGTGCTAATCCGCACGGGAGTAAAGCTTGGCGGGTTTGATGCACGACGCTACGCGCGGGTGGTTGCGGCAAATGCCGACTTTCGTAAGCTGGACGATGGTTTGAAAATGACGCTGGATTGCGACCCTGATACCCACAGGCAGCTCGACGATGTCCTGTCGCGCGCCGCAGCCGACAAGCTGGTCCGCTACGGTATTGCCACGCAGGACGAAGCCATGATGACCTGCATCGTGCCGTCAATTATGACGGACGATCACCTGCATTTTGTCGATGGCGCGGCAGGCGGTTACACCAAAGCTGCCAGTGTCATGAAGGGACGCTAACGCGATTTCCACTTTTCTGCAGCGGCCTTTGCATTTTCTAACAATAGGGCGATATCCATCGCCACGGCAACAAACCGTGCGCCCGCAGCCAAAGACGACTGGATCATGCCGTCATCGTTGGTCAGGATGCCCGCGGCCTTGCCGCTGTCGCTGATACGCTTGAGCGCGCGCAGGATTGTGGCCTGCATATCAGGGTGCATGGTCTGTCCCAGATAACCCATGCTTGCCGACAAATCTGCAGGCCCGATGAATACGCCATCGACACCGTCCACGTTCAGAATATCGTCAATATTATCGAGGCCTGTCTTCGTCTCGACCTGTACCAGAAGACAGATTTGCGCATCAGCCGTCGGCCCGTAATTATCATACTGCCCGAAGCCGCCCGCGCGTGACACGCCATAGCCCACGCCGCGCGTCCCTTCTGGCGGGTACCGGCAGGCGCGCACTAACTCTTTTGCCTGTTCTGCTGTTTCCACCATAGGCACCAGTATCGTTTGCACGCCCAGATCCAGCACCTGTTTGATGATCCACGTTTCACCAATCGGGACGCGCACAACGGGATGGCTGTCGCTTGTGGCCAGCGCGATCACCTGATCGCGTATCGACCGGATGTCATTGGGTGAATGTTCGCCATCGATGAGCAGCCAGTCAAAACCAGCCCGCCCCAGAATTTCAGCGGTGTAAACTTCTGCGATGCTCATCCAGCAGCCAAAGACTGTGTCGCCCGATGCAAGAGCCTTCTTGAAAGCGTTTAAAGGTGCCGGCATTTCATTTTCCTTATCCAAACAGCGCGCAACTCTAGTCTTGATACCTCGCAAAACACCAGCCTAGGGGAAACGAATTTTTTGATGGCGCCGCGCCGGTCCCGCCTATAGCCTTTGGCCAGTTCACCGATTGATGTGCTGACGGGAGAAAACTGTGACCGAAAACATGCATCCGATGGCACCTCAGCATCTGCCCCATTATTTTGGTGGACCAGAAGGTGGTGATTCATTGTTTACCATGATGGTGTTTCTGCTCGTCGCGGTGATCGTTCTGCTGGGCGTGTTGTATTTTACCCTACATTCACTGCCGGAGCGTATGGCGCACAAGGGGAATGCCACGCAGCTGCAACTGATTAGTATTCTGTGCATTCTCGCTTTGTTTACCCACAACAGCCTGTTCTGGGTTCTGGCTTTGGTGCTTGCGGCATTCCGGCCTCCTGACATTATCAGTCCGCTGAATTCCATGGCACAGTCGCTCCAGAATATCGTGAACAGGGAACGCTGACGTGTTGGAATTATTCTTGTGTTCTCTTGTTACGATCCTGCCTGATTATCTTTTGCGCCGCCGCTTTCAGGGCAAGCAATTTGGCGAGCATATCAACTTTTTCACGATCTGGTACGAACTGCGATGGGGCATCACGCTATGTCTGATGCTGACGATTTCGCTTTTGACCATCGTGTTTTACTACCATCCCAGTACGTCGAATGTCGTTTCGTTTTTTCGCACGGTGACCATTCTTTCCGAAGGTGCAGGGCGCGTGGAAGAGGTCTATGTAGACAACAACCAAGCGGTTGAAGCCGGCGATCCTTTGTTCAAATTGGATAGCAGTCGGCAGGAAGCAGCGCGCGAAGCCGCGTTACGCCAGATAGCCGAAGTGGACGCGGCCCTTGCGGTTGCTCAAACCGACCGCGCCGCCGCTGTTGCAGCCGTGGATCAGGCGCAGGCGGCTTTGGCGCAGGTGCGTGAAGATCTGGATCGCAGACTGACTTTGCAGGCACGCGGGTCGACAGTTGTATCCGAACGTGATGTGGAGGTGTTGGAAAACGAGCTTGACCTGCGCGAGGGCGCATTGGATGCGGCGCGCGCAGGGGTTGCAGCAGTTGATGCGAATATATCCGTCTTGCTGCCCGCACAGCGTGCGACCGCCGAAGCTGCTTTGGTGCAGGCCGAAGTGGAGATCGAAAAAATGACTGTTCATGCAGGCACCGCAGGCCGTGTGGAACAGTTCGCTTTGCAGGAAGGCGATATCGTAAACCCGATATTGCGGCCTGCGGGTATTCTGGTGCCGTTGGCTTCGGGCCATAATCGGTTTCAGGCCGGATTTCCGCAGATTTCCGCACAGGTCGTGAAAAAAGGTGGCGTGGCCGAAATTACTTGCATATCCAAACCTTTCACGATTGTGCCGATGGTCATCGTAGAGGTGCAAGATGTGATTGCGGCAGGTCAGGTGCGCCCATCCGACAGGTTACTTGATTCGCAAAGTTTGCAGGCACCCGGCACCATTACAGCTTTCTTAGAGCCTATTTACCCGGGTCAGACAGATGATATCCCGCCGGGCAGCCGGTGTATGGCAAATGCATACACCAGCAACCATGCACGTCTGGAAGAGGACCCCGATCTGGGGTTTGGCACGCGGATCTTTTTGCACGTCGTGGATACAGTCGGCGTTATCCATGCCGCAGGGCTGCGCATACGATCCCTGTTGTTGCCACTGCAAACATTAGTCTTCTCTGGACATTGACCGCTTAAATAACCTGAATGACATTCTTGTCGATGGCCAGCATATAGCCGCGGCGCGCGATGTTCTTGACCAAAAGCTCTGACACGATCTGGTTGCCCAGCGTGTCGCGTAACCTTTTGATGCGGGTGGCACCTGCGGCTTCTTCGCAGTCGGCAGCATTGCGGCCGGAAATGACACCTTCGATTTCCGATCCGGACAGCACATCATCGTCCATGCGCGCTTCGGCCAGAACAGAGAGTGTTTCCATCGCGGCATCGGTCAGTTTGAAACCAAGGTTGTTCAGATAGACGGTGTTTTCCTCGCGGCTGATAAGCAGCGAATTCACCTGAATACCGGCCCGTTCAATCTGGGCCATCCTGCGGTTGAAGCCAACCAGCAGGACCAGAAACACCAGCGCCGCAACCAGCATGGCGGTTGCAAAGACCAAAAGCACAAAAATGACTACCCTGTAGCTGCTGAGTATATCCGAGAATGCAGTGCCTGACTGCGCGAGAATTTCCAGCAACTTGATCTCGGCCTGCGTGGTAAGGTCATCATTTTCTACAAACAGACGTTCAACCTTGGCGTTGAATGCATTCGCATCCGGCAACGCCCAGAACAGTAATACGGCTGCCATGGCAAGGATCGTGATAATCCCGCCGATGCCAAAACCTACGATCCGCGCGCCGGACCGACGCATTTCAATAGCGGAGGTAGTTTGGTCCTGCACTCTGTTTCCTTTCTTCCAAGCCGCTTTGATCAAAAACAGATACGATATTGAGCAGTGTCCACCCCTTGGCGGCCAACCGCGCCGAAAGCTCGGCTTTGGCGGCTTGCTTGGAGCATTGGGACACCTCGGCCACGCCGTAATGCAGCCGGAGTGGGTTGTCTTGCTTGGCTTTGTAGTCTGCATAGCAGTCCGCCGCTTGCGCGTGTGAGGCGCAGGCGATTACCAACAAGGCGTAGCACATTTGTTTTGCGTGTTTCATGTCGTCGATCCTGCGGAGGATGATCGGGATATTCAATAACAATCGGGGTTTGCGTGCTGTGATATCGGATAGCTAAGCCGCGATATTGCCTGTCTGATCGGGTGCTACCCAGTTTGTAGCAGGAAGGGCGCGATGCTTGCGCTCTCCCCCGCATCAAACAGGAGTATACCTATGTCACGTAAATTTATTGCCGCTGTCGTCAGCGCGGCCCTTCTTGTCACCACCATCGGCAATGCGCCTGCGCGTGCGGACGAAGATCTGGCAAGGTTACTAGCGACTGTCGTAGGTGTTGCCATCGTGGGCGCCGTGATCAGCAACAAGCTGGATGACGACAAGGACGACCGCGTGACCCGAAAAAAACCAGATCGCGACGGCATCATACGGCAGGCCACGCCACGTGGTGATGTGATCCGCAGGGCCGATGCGGGCGTATTTCCGCGCCGTGCCAACCGGTACTTGCTGCCCGGAGACTGCCTGCGCAGTTTTGAAACCCGTGACGGCCGCACCCGTGTTTTCGGGAAAAAGTGCCTGCAGCAAAATTACCGGTTTACCAATGATTTGCCGCGCGCCTGCAAGGTGAAGTTTCGCGCCAATGGCAAGAAACGCAATGGATATGGCGCGCGGTGCTTGCGTCGCTCGGGGTATCAACTGGCCCGCCGATAAGCGAGGGCAGACAAAAAGCGGTACCGTGTGATCGTGCTGCTTCACCTTTCAGGGGCGTTCGGGCGCCCCTTTTTTTTGTGCCGACGCGCAGGTTTTCGCCCCCAAAAGAAATCCACGACTTGCACGTGGCGCATGTTCGTTGGATGAACGTGCTATGAGACCTGATTTCAACTTGGAAACGGCGGCAATGGCCGCAGGTGCTGCGCGTATCGCAGGTGTCGACGAAGTGGGGCGCGGGCCGCTGGCGGGGCCGGTCACAGCGGCGGCGGTCATTCTTGATCCCACGCGTATCCCCGACGGGCTTAACGATTCCAAACAAGTATCGGCCAAACGGCGGACGGTTTTAGCGGCGTTGCTCAGGGAATGTGCCTGGGTGAGTGTTGGCCACGCCAGTGTTGAAGAGATCGAACAGCACAACATTCTCATGGCAAGTCACATCGCAATGCAGCGCGCGATCGCCGGACTGGCGGAAACGCCTGATCTGGTGCTGATAGACGGGTCAATGGTGCCGCGTGGCCTGAATGTCCCAGCGCAGCCAGTGGTGAAGGGCGACACGCGGTCTTTGTCGATTGCTGCAGCGTCCATTGTGGCGAAAATTGCACGCGATCAGATCATGGTGGATTTGGCGCAACAGCATCCGGGCTACGGGTGGGAGACGAACATGGGTTATGGATCAAAAAGCCACATATCTGCTTTGCAGAATCTTGGGGTAACCCCACACCATAGACGTACCTTCAAGCCCGTATACAATATGTTGTATCAAGAGAAAAACGTAATGTCTTGATTCAAAAAAGAAATTGACGGCGAATCGCCTTTGACTCATCTTGGTCTCAACAAATGAGCGCAAAAGCGCCATGACAGAGGCAGAACATGATGACCAAGTCCAAGGGCGCTCCGGCGCTTCCCTTGAATACAATTCTGAGCGGCGACTGTATCGATATAATGAACAGTCTGCCGGAAGCTTCGGTTGATCTGATCTTTGCAGATCCGCCCTATAACCTGCAGCTGAAAGGTGATCTGCACCGCCCCGATAACAGCCGCGTTGATGCGGTGGATGACGCGTGGGATCAGTTCGCCAGCTTCAAGGTTTATGACAACTTTACCAATGCTTGGCTCAAGGCTGCGCGCCGGTTGCTGAAACCGAATGGCGCGATTTGGGTGATTGGCAGCTACCATAATATCTTCCGTGTCGGTGCCGCTTTGCAGGATCAGGGTTTTTGGATTCTGAATGATGTCGTCTGGCGCAAGTCCAACCCGATGCCGAACTTTCGTGGTAAGCGTTTCACCAACGCACACGAGACGATGATCTGGGCGGGACGGGATGAAAGCAGCAAATATACCTTCAATTACGAGGCGCTGAAGGCGCTGAATGAAGGTATCCAGATGCGGTCGGACTGGGTTTTGCCTATTTGTACGGGGCATGAGCGGCTCAAGGATGAAAAGGGTGATAAAGCGCACCCGACGCAAAAACCCGAGGCGTTGTTGCACCGTTTGCTGGTGGGGTCGACCAATGCAGGTGATGTGGTTCTGGACCCGTTTTTTGGCACTGGCACAACGGGTGCGGTCGCCAAGATGCTGGGACGTGAATTTATCGGGATCGAGCGCGAAGAGGCCTACCGCAAGGTGGCTGAAAAGCGGATCGCGAAAGTGCGCAAATTTGACCGCGAGGCGCTGCAGGTCAGCACGTCGAAACGGGCCGAGCCGCGCGTGCCCTTTGGCCAGCTGGTAGAACGGGGCATGCTGCGCCCGGGAGAAGAGCTTTTCTCGATGAATAACAGACACAAGGCCAAAGTGCGCGCCGATGGCACGCTGATCGGCGATGATGTCAAAGGATCCATCCATCAGGTTGGTGCCGCACTCGAGAAAGCACCCAGCTGCAACGGGTGGACATACTGGTGCTTCAAGAAAGAGGGAAAGATGATCCCGATTGATGTTTTGCGCCAGCAGATCCGTTCAGAAATGACCAACTAAAGATTTATCTTCGTAACACCGCCGGTGCCTGTGGCCTTCTGAACGAGGCTGCCTGTATAGGGCACCCCACTTAACCCCGCCTTCATGGCGGGGTTTTTTTTGGCGATTTTGTTCTTACAGTTTTTTATCCTGGCGACCCCTTTCTGTGCTAGCCTTCGGCAATTTCAAAAAAAGGATATAAAATGAAAACTCTTTCTATCGCGGCCGCCGTTGTTTTAATTGCTGCCTCTGCCAATGCTGAAACTTTGCTTATGGATAATGAAGGTGTCGGCACGTCAAACACCGCTGTGACCCAAATTAGCGAAGGTCATTTGGTTATGGTCACCCAGTCAGTTTATGAAGGTTTTTCCGCTACGGATAATCCAATGACTGCGTCAACTGGAACCTGCAACGGCACAATGGAATTGATGGCCGGCAAACTCTCCGGTGGAGGCCACTGCGTCTATTCGGATAAAGACGGTGACAACTGGGTGGTCAACTGGATCCCGGATACGATGACCGAAAAGGGTGCCGTGGAAGGCAACTGGGTAGTAACTGGCGGATCTGGAAAATACGACGGCGCCACCGGGAGCGGGACTTTTTCAACACTAACCAATCAGGAAACCGGGAAATTCGTAAATAATACAAAAGGCTCTGTCACGCTGAAGTAGTTGGCGCGATCCCTGGCACCACATACAAGCAAAGATGTGGTGTCACAGATGTGTTAGTTACCGAGGCAGCGGGTTCTGCGCCTTGTTGTATGGCTGCCAGTCAGTGATCTGCGGATAGTGCGTTTTGCGCCATGCGCGCACGCGCGGGTTCATGATCCGGTGCCACAGGGGTGGGATCATGGCGGCCATGGTCATGACCGGATACCCGTAAGGCAGTTGTGGTGCGTCTGCATCCGAATACGTCTGTAGCAGCGGATACCGCCGGTTTGGTTTGTAGTGGTGGTCAGAGTGGCGCTGGAGGTTGATAAGCAACCAGTTTGAGGCGCGATGGTCCGAATTCCACGAATGGCGCGGTTTTACAGTCTCGTATTTTCCATCGCCCAAATATTCGCGCGTCAGACCATAGTGTTCAATATAGTTGACCAGCTCGAGCTGCCAGATAGCGGTGCCGGCCTGAATAAGAAACAGCACCAGACCGGACACCCCGCCCAGCATGAAGGCCAGCGCAAGCATACCGGCCTGTAGCAACCAGTATTTAAAAAACGGATTTGAAAGGCTGTACCAAGGCAGCTTTTTGCGCGTCAGCATCGCACGTTCAGCTTTAAAGGCCGAGACAAACGATTGGCGCAGCACGCGGGGATAAAAGCGGTGAAACCCTTCGTTATAGCGCGCCGTCACGGCATCGGCGGGTGTGCCCACGTGACGGTGGTGCACCAGCAGGTGTTCGGACCGGAAATGCGAATAAAGGACCATGGCCAGCAAAACATCCGCCAAACGGCGCTCTGATGTGTTGGCTTGGTGCATAAGCTCGTGGCTGTAGGTGATGCCAACGGTGCCGGAAATCACACCGACGCCAAAAAACAATACGCCGCGTTCAAGGCTGCTCAGGTGGTCGGCCTGCGGGACATACCAGATCAAACCAAACAACAGGCAAAACTGTAGTGGTGCCCAGATGAGCGTAATCAGCCGGTGCGCGGACAGATCGGCCAGCGGTGTGTCGGGGTCTGCATTGCTGCTGTCGCGTCCGATGGCAAAGTCGAGGCCGGAAAACAGGTACCACGCATAA
>Ga0316191_10000211_pt1 | contig 34812 bp, 33 predicted proteins | sample Eddworburr2cm_MG_FD_204928 | JGI IMG/M metagenome (GOLD analysis project Ga0316191, IMG submission 204928) | Coastal sediment microbial communities from Maine, United States - Eddy worm burrow 2 cm | ecosystem: Environmental > Aquatic > Marine > Coastal > Sediment | place: USA: Maine...
CGGTTGCCCATGAAATCCGAACGTAAACCGCGGTTGATGAAACAACGCGCCCGGGAGGTGAGCCTTAACCCGGCATGGATCGCATTCATTCGCCATTGCCAGCAACTGGGTCATGGTGAGATTTCCATTTTGAAGATTCAGGACGGCGTCCCCGTGATGGCAGAGGAGTCAACCAGGAAAATAAAGTTTATCTAGACCATTTGGCAACAAGCTGACCAAAACATTGGAGGCTGCTGCGTCCGGAACGATCCGGGCAGGCAGCCTTTTTGTTACTGAGAAAGGAGAGCACCATGAAATATCCGGAAAATGACAAACCTTCTACGGGTTTACATCTGATAGTGATGATCGTGATGTTTGCCCTGATCCTGTTACTGGGCTTTACCACCCTCGTGGAAGCAAAAGGCAAGCCCGGGCCGGGCTCTGATCCGGCGAGGGTGCAGATCCTGGCTGATGGAGCGATTCTGGCCGTAGTGGAATGTGATCAGAAAATGACCGCTTCTACGACATCGGTGACCTGTAACAAGGCCGGGACGGAGTTCGTTTTGGACAGCAGTATCGTCGATGCCGTGGACCCTGACCGCGATTGCTTCAACGAGGGGCTGAGGCCTGGCACTGTCCAGTTGTTCAGTAACAAGGATGGTTCGGCAACCGCCGTATTTCGCTTCCATGCTCCGGACACTACGGGTGCAGATACACTCTACGCTCTTGAAGTCCACGACCAGGACGGCTGGCACCCGGACTTTCCTCCCGCAGAGAGTTCACCGATCGAAATGATCGGCGATTACTGGTTCCTGAGAACAGCCAATAACCGCCAGGCCCGGAATGCCTGCCTAGGAAATGGCGCCGGCCCATGGAATGATTTCATCCGGGTGACGCTGGATCGCTGTCCTTCAACAGGTTGCCCGGCCAACTAGCAGCGCTACTGTGCCTCCTGCCGGATAGCCAGGCGGTACAGCAGCACCGCAACCCCGGCCAGCATTGCCAGGCCCAGCCAACCGCCAAAGTGCCACTGATCAGGCAGGGCCAGCACACTGGCGGACCCCACCACCACGATGGGCACGGCCATGAAAATGCCCATCAGCGCCTCGCCGGTGATCAGGCCCGCTGCGAACAGTGTGCCTTTTTGATGGACTTTTTCCTTTTCGCCCTCTTCATCACCAGGTTTCAGATAACGCTCCACCAGGTGCGCCACCAGGCCGCCGGCAAAGATTGGCACGCTGAGTTCGATCGGCAGGTAAATGCCTACCGCGCAAGCCAGCACGGGCGTGCGGAAATCAGATCCGCGCTTTTTCAACGTCTCGTCGAGGACGATGATGGCCGCGCCGATAGCAGCGCCAATACCAATCATGGTCCACGGCAGTTCACCGCCGAAAATACCATTCGCAACCGACGCCATCAGGTTCGCCTGTGGCGCCAGCAAGGGACTGGGGTGCGCCTCGGTCGGTACACCGATGCCGTAAGCCTGGGCCAGCAGGTTCAGCACCGGCGCCATGATCAGCGCACTCGACACGCCACCCACCGCCAGCATGAACTGCTGCTTCCAGGGCGTGGCGCCGAGAATATAACCGCACTTCAGATCCTGCAGGTTGTCCCCTCCGATACAGGCGGCTCCGCAGACCACCGCACCGATCATGATGGTAGCGACGGCGCCGATAGCGGATTCAGGGCCCAGCATCGTCACCAGCACCAGGGCCGCGAACAAAATGGTGGCGATGGTCAATCCTGACACGGGGTTGTTGGAGGAACCCACCAGGCCGGCCATATAAGCAGACACCGAGACGAACAGGAACCCGGCCACGATCATGATGACGGTCATCGGAATGCTCACGGCCCAGTTGCTCACGATCGCCTGGTATAAAAACATCAGCGGCAGGACGAATATCACCAGGCCGAGCAGGATCAATTTCATCGGCAGATCGCGTTCTGTGCGGGGTATCGCTTCACCACCGTTACCGCGTTCCGCATGAATACCGCTCTTGATGCCCGAAACCAGCGAGTGGCGCAGGGAAATCAGTGTCCAGACGCCACCGATCAGCATCGCGCCCACACCCAGGTAACGGACCTGGGCGGACCAGATGCCATAAGCCGCATCTTCGGCCGTTGCGCCGGCCAGTTCCACACTCAATACCGGGTCAGCCGCCAGGAAAAAAGTGCTGTATAGCGGAATGGCAATGTTCCAGGCGATCACACCACCGGCCAGCATCACAATGCCGATGTTCAGCCCCACGATGTAACCCACGCCGAACAGGGCTGGCGACAAATTGGTGCCAAAATAGGCCAGGGAATTTCCCCACCACGCAGAGGAGGCCGCCGTATCCGGAATCAGGCGCAGACCGCTGCCAGCGGCCAGCTTCATCAGGCCGCCAATCGACGCCGCCATGGCCAGGATCTTCAATCCTGCACCCGGGTTATCGCCGGTTTTCAACACTTCCGCCGCGGCTTTGCCTTCCGGGAATGCCAGTCCCTGCTCAACGATCAGAGAGCGGCGCAGTGGCACAGAAAAAAGCACACCCAGCAAGCCACCCAGTCCGGCAATAGCCAGTACCCAGGAATAACGGAAATCTTCCCAGTAGCCCAGGATCAGTAATGCAGGCAGGGTGAAAATCACACCGGTAGCAATCGACGTCCCGGCCGAAGCGCCCGTCGCCACAATATTGTTTTCAAGAATATGGCCACCACCCAGTAATTTAAGCACCGCCATCGACACCACGGCCGCAGGAATAGCTGATGCAATCGTCATGCCCGCAAACAAACCCAGGTAAGCGTTCGCACCGGCCAGGATCATGGCCAGGATGATCGCGAGAATGATCGCGCGGGGAGTCAGTTCAGGAGGAGACGGGTTGCTCATCAACGATTCCAGTATGGATTTGGAATCCAATACTGCCTGATTTTGAGTCAATCTTCCTGAAAAATGGGAAAATGTGACGAATGAAGCGTGATATCCAGGATCGGTCAGCCGTGCAATGCCGGCTGATTGAAGAGATGAACCTCCAGGCTATTTCAGCAGTGCCCGCAACATATCCCTAACAGCCAATCCAAAAGACTCAGTCTCCGATGAAGTATTCACCAGTAAGATAGCGCCGCCACCTGTATCCGGAAAGAAGTAGGCGTGTGAGGTAACACCACGATCTCCCGCGCTGTGACTGACAACGGTTGAACCGTCTCCGCTGGTTCGATAGGCCCAGGTGATGGCCTGCTGTTGGTTCTCCCCATCTTCGACGGCTTCCAGCACTTGCCCGGCCACGAATTGTGGCTGGAACATGGCCTTTACCGTCACTTCCTGAAGGATACTTTTACCCTGGAACTCACCACCGCCGATCATCGCTGCAAAAAACCGCGCCAGGTCCGCAACGCTGGTCCGCAGTCCGCCATCCGGGCGGGTAATCGGCAAAATTCCCGGCCTCGTAATACCGGGCATCCGACCATTGAATGCCATTTCTGTCGATTTTCGCCATGGCAAAACCGGTGGCGCCTGCGGCAAGGAGGTTTGCCGCACTTGATTCGAGTGTGGAGCTGTCCGCATGAATTGAGAAGCTGGCGACCAGCGCTGTGATCATTGCAAATCGTATATATCGGCGCATAGACGTATCATAGGCGATATGTGGCCAGGCAGAACAACACCCAAAAAAAACCCTTCCGGGAAAGATGCGCCGGAAAGAACAGGCGAATGCGCCCTGTTACAGGCCGTCAACGTCACCCGGGCCGGTGTGTTCATGGCCTGGCGCGAGGGGCAGGACTTGCTGGTGCCGGTCAGCCAGCAGCAGGCGCCCATGAGAAACGGGCAGTTTTACGTCGTTTACGTGATGCAGGACCCTCAAGGCAAGATGATCGGTAGCACCAAGCTGCACCGCTACCTTTCTGAAGATGCAACGCCCCTGAAGCCGCGCGAAAAAGTAGACCTGATGATCGTCAGCGAAACCGATATGGGCTACAAGGCAATCATCAACAACTCGCACCTGGGACTGCTGTTCAAGAACGAAGTGTTCAAAACATTCAAGCCGGGCGATAAGACCACGGGATACATCAAGTCGATCCGCGAGGACCGAAAAATCAATCTCGCCCTGGAGTTGCACGATAGAAGCGCCCAGGACGAACTGGCTGACCGCATTATCCAGTTTCTACGGGACCGGGGTGGTGAATCGAGGCTCACCGATTACAGCCCGCCCCAGGCCATCTACAAGCAGTTTGGTGTCAGCAAGGGAAAGTACAAAAAAGCCCTGGGACGACTGTATAAAAAACGTCTGATCGAAGTGAGCCAGGAAAAGATTACCCTGCTCTGAAATTTCTGTTCAGCCAGCCCTGACTTTCGGACCATTTGCATTCCACATCGATCAGGTAGGCTTGGTTCATGAAAACCAAAAATCGATGGCGCATTCTAACCCTTGCCACCATTGCCTTTTTTATCGTCGCGGGCATCTATTTCGTTGCACTCCCCATTCAGAAATCCAAACGGCTGGAACAGGACCTGATCGAGCAGTTTGACTGGGCCAACAGGTACACTCCGCCGGCCAATGGCTACCTGGCCCCGGAACGGGTGGAGAAATTCATCCGCGTGCGCGAAGCCGTGCAGGACAACTGCGCCATCTTTCAGAACATTCTCGACAATGTCATCAAGCTTGAAGGCATCGAGGACGACCCGGACATGTCGGCCGGTGACAAGGCTTCAGAGGGTTTCGACAGCCTCAAAACCATGTTGAGCGCCGCCCCGAATTTCCTTGAATTCATGGATGCGCGCAACCAGGCCCTGCTGACCGAAGGCATGGGCCTGGGTGAATACCTGTACATCTACCTCGCTGCCTATGGGCCGCAACTGGCCGCTGAATCAACCTCGCGATATGCAGAGCAGGAGGATGCTTACATCAGCCAGCGAGCCCGGGATGAATACATCCAGATTCTGCGTAATCAGCTGGATGCACTGGATCTGGCCACACCGGAAGTTTCCCACGCGCAACTGATGGCTGTGCTGCAAGCTGAAGTCGATGATCTGAAGAACAGCACGGACTCGCCTCCCTGGCCTGAAGGCCCGCCGGCTCCCACCCGCGAATCACTGAGCCCCTACCAGCCGCAAATCAGCGATCTGTACTGCGATGGCATCGTCAAAGTGGAGTTGCTGCAGAAAAATCGGGGGCTCAACTTCGACGGTTAACAAACACGGCAGTGGTTGTAGATTTTGTATACTGTCTGATGTATCCGGATAGTTAAGAGGTTATCCCCATGTTTCGCTTACTGTTGATTTTACTGCTGTGGCCATTGACCGGCACAAGCGGCACGTTCGAAATCCAGGACCCGGCCGCCGAAATCTACCAGGAACAGCAGAATCCACAGGAACAACAGCAACCTGAAGAAGAACAGATCGTGGTTGAAGATATTTTTTGCGCCGTGGATGAAGCAGAAGGCAAATGCTGGTGCATCCACAGGGAAACCCATCAAGTAGTTACTGTGATTGAGGAGGAATGCGTGGTTCGGGCGGCGAAAACCACTACCCCCAAACAACCGTAGAGGGACCAACGCGGTTTCGTACGCTACAACGACAGGTGGAAAAACTGGTTGAACGGGCTTCGCGTGTAACCGCCAAATGCCTTTACCCTGATTCTGAAGTCCTGGACATTCAATCAATATGTCCCGTTTTCACCAGGATGGTGCAGCCCTCGCGGCTGAAAGGCTGGTGACGGCTGTAGGACGGATTACGCAGCCAGATGCCTTGTGGATAACGACCCAGTTCGTCTTCAAAGACACCGCTCAGGACAAAAATCTCCTCGCCGCCAGGGTGCGTGTGAGGATTGAAATAGGTCTCGGGATCCCATCGAACCAGGGCCGTGTGTTGTGTCTGAAACGAGTGCAACGGCATCACCGACAGACCGGGAACCAGACCTGGGTGCCATGGCGCAGCGCCGGTATCGATTCGCACCGGTTCCAGGTCATCAGGCTCGAACATGTTGAGCTTGACCAGGATGACACAGCCACTCTCTGATGCGGGTGCATGGCGAGTGCCCGGGGGGTTGCGAAGATAGGTTCCGGCAGGATAGCTGCCGTTCTCATCCTGGAATATGCCTTCCAGCACGAAAATTTCCTCGCCCAGGGGATGAATGTGCGGTGAAAAGCTGGAGCCGGGAGCGTAGCGCACGATGCTGGTCACCTGTCCTGATTCAGCCGCCTCGCGCTCCAGTTTCTTGCGCTGAACCCCCACGGCCGGTGATTCTTCCCAGGGCATGCCCGCCGTCTCGATGGCGATGCGCAATGAGCGATCCATATTCAGAGCTTCTGCCTGATCGCAATTTTTCATCAATCTCAATATCCGTGAAAAGGGTGTATGGTATTTCCTGACAGCGCAGCTAAACAAGGATCCGTTATGAAACGAGCCGCCCAAACCCTATCTTTTTTCGTTTTGATTGTTATCAGCAATTCCCTGCAGGCAGCTGCCAGCCTGGAGAAATGCAGGGAAACCCTGGAGAAATTCAGGGTGCTGGGCGATGTGCCGCAAATGATGGCTCAGTCCTATGGCTATGCCGTTTTGCCCACCATCGGTAAAGGTGGCATCGGCATTGGCGCCGCCGGGGGTACCGGTTGCGTGTTTGCCCAGGGGGCGCACACCGGCAATGTCTCTATGGGCCAGGTCACCATCGGCTTCCAGCTGGGGGGCCAGGCATACAGCCAGATCATCCTGTTCAAAAACGTGGACACATACAACGAATTTACCCGGGGGCAGTTTGAATTCGGCGCCGATGCAACAGCCGTGGCGCTGACTTATGGCGCAGCGGCCGGCGCTTCAACCAAGGGAGCTTCAGCCAGCGCGGGTGACACCAAGGCGACCGGTTCATGGAAAAGGGGCATGGCAGTCTATACCCTGGCCAAGGGTGGCCTGATGTACGAAGCGTCTATTGGCGGGCAAAAATTCAATTTCAAACCGCTGAATAACTGAATCAGCCGTAAATTTTTCTCATCAGCGGCGAAATCTTTCGCATTCCGACCATGGCCGTCGTGGTTAACAATCCTGCCATCATCGCACCCGTGACGCCGCAGGTCAGCGTGTCCTGGCCGGTCAGCCAGAGTCCGGGGATGCGGGTCCGCGGCCCAAGCCAGTCCTGCTGCAGGCGCTCGGGCGTATGGTCCAGGCCATACAACTCACCGCGCTGGTAGCCGCTGAACCACTCGGTGGACAACGGCGTGGAAACTTCGTAGTAATCAACCTGCCCTTCCAGGTGCGGCAGCTTGTCGTACAGATGCCGCATCAGCCGCTCGCCGAGCTCTGCCTTGAACTGCTCGTAGGCTTCTCCACGCTTCCCCCAGGTCGTGCCCTTCCATTGTTCGAACCAGTGGTAGGGCGCGGGTGCAACGATTTCAATCGTCGCCGTTCCCGGATGGCGGTTCAGGTAATCCGGGTCCTTGGCGGACGGGAATGAAACATAGACCACGGGAAACGGTGCGTTCGGATCGTCCATGAACGCCTGCACGGCGCTATCGTAGTCATTGGACGGATAGATCCAGAAATTGGTGCGGGGCAGATCCAGTTCATCAGCCGTTTTCTGCAGGCCGATGTAAATACCGATATGCCCCATGCTGGGCCGGACTTGCTTCATCAGCGGCTCGTAGCCGCAAGCCTTGACTACCTCGTCCGGCAGAAGATGTCGAAACGTGTTGTCCATGCCTGCTGATGAAACAACCAGCGGGCATTCAATCCGGTGCCCGTCTTCCATCTCAACGCCCTTAACCGCGTTGTTTTCAACCAGGATGCGTTTCACATTGGCGTAGGTAAACACTTCCCCACCGGCTTTCTGGATCTTGGGGATGATCGAATCGGCAATGCGCCAGGAGCCACCGACGGGATAGAAACCGCCATACAGGTAATGCCTGGCGATCATCGCATGGACGATGAAAGCAGACTGTTTCGGCGGCAGACCCATGTCTCCCCACTGGCCGCAGATCGTCGCGATCAGGTCCTGGTCATCCGTCAGTTCGCTGAGCACATCGTAAGTCTTACGATAAATGTGGTCCGGTGTTTTCCACTTGCGGTACGGACCGGAAAGGGCTTTCTGCCAGGGCTTCATCACCCTTTCCATGCCGATCATCGAGAGCGCGCCGCCAATCCCCGCCAGCAATTGCACATACTGGTCTATCGCCTGCTCTTCGGCCGGAAACTGCGCCACCAGGTTGTCCCGGAATTCCTGCTTTCCCGCCCGCGCACAGAACACCTTGTCGCCGACGTAGAAGCGATCGTACTCCTCGTCCATCGGCGCCCATTCGAGCTTGCCGTCCGACAGGAAATCGAACAATAGCCGCGTGCGGGTTTTTGCGCCCACGTCGCCAATATAGTGCACGCCCACATCCCATTCGTAACCCTCACGGTCATAAGAGTGGGTGTAGCCGCCAGCCGTGTAATGCTGCTCCAGCACGCAGACCTTCCAGCCCAGTTCGCTCAGCAGGGCGGCCGTGGTCAGGCCACCGATGCCGGAACCTATGACCAGCGCATCGTATTCGGCCGCCAGGCGATTGGGGCGGTAGCGGTAACCGATCCGCAGTGTGCTGGGTTTCATCCCGGATTCCTTACAGGTGCTCCTGCAGAAACATCATGGTCGCCTGGGTGTACACGTCGCGATTCTCTTTCTTACGATAACCGTGCCCCTCGTTCAGCGCGTTCATGTACCAGACCGGCAAACCCTGCGCACGCAGGGCTTCTACAATCTGAACGGCCTCGGTGACGGGAACCCGGGGATCGTTCTCACCCTGCACCACCAGCATCGGGATCTTGATCTTCTCTACGTGGTTCAGCGGACTGATCGATTCCAGGTGGGCGCGCATGGCTGGATCGCGCTCATCACCGTACTCTGCACGGCGCAGGTCACGGCGATAATCCTGGGTGTTTTCCAGGAAGGTCACGAAGTTACTGATGCCCACGATGTCCACCGCAGCCTTGAGCCGATCGCTGTAGTGCACCGCGCTGGCCAGCACCATGTATCCACCGTAACTGCCGCCGAACACGGCGACGCGGTTCTCATCCAGATCGGGCTGGGTGGCGATCCAGTCCAGCAGGGCGCCGATGTCCTTTACCGAATCCTCACGCTTGAAGCCATTATCCAGCGACATGTAGTGCTTGCCGTAACCGTCGGATCCGCGAACATTCGGCCGAATCACCGCCGCACCCAGTTTCTGCAGCCAAAGCTGGTATGTGCTGCTGAACGCTGGCCGCGACTGGCTTTCCGGTCCGCCGTGAATCACCACGATCACGGGGTGCGGGCCTTCACCTTCGGGCTTGTAAACCCATGCGGGGATTGAATCCGGTCCGCCTGAACCGCTGTCGAAGGTGGGAAATGAAACCAGTTCTGGCTGGATAAAGGTGCTGGTATCCAGGCCGCCCAGTTCGCTGTAAGTCCAGCGGGTCAACTCAGTGTATTCGAGCGCGCCTTCTCCCAGGCCCAACACGAACGAGTCGCTTGGCGTCTGCGAAGTATTCAGCGTCATGCCGAGTTTCGAGCCGTCAGGACTGAATTCCAGTCCGCCGATCAGTCCGGTTGGGATCGCATCGACCGCACGGTACTCCCGGCTGGCCATGTCGAGCAGGTACAGCTGGGAAAATCCGTTGTTGTTGACGGAAAATGCCGCGCGGGTCAGGTCGTCGCTCACCACGCCGCTTTCCACGTGCCAGGGAATGTCACCGGTGATCATCTGGGGTGCGGAACCCGCTTCCAATGACTGCCAGGCCAGTTGCTGGAACTCGCCGTTGACATCCGTGATGTAAAAAAAGCCGGTGCCTTCACGGTCGAAAGAAACAGCGAAATTCGAACTCGGATTCTCTGGATCGCCAGCCAGGATGCGGAGTTCCTTCGTCTTCAGGTCCAGCAGGTGAATCCTGGAATCGGCATTACCCACGTAGTTCGTGATCAGCAGCCGCTGGTTATCCGGCGAGAAATCCGTGGGTCCCCACCAGGTTCCGTCAGGTGATTCGAGAATGATGCCGGCCGTTTCCGGATTACTGGTGTTCATCATCCAGACGTCGTTGGACGCGCCGTTTCTGCGGGTGCTCTGATAGGCGATAAATTCACCACGACGATCCCATACGACGGCACCATTACGAGACTCACCATCTGTCAGCATCTGGGCGTCATCTGCACCGGAAGGATCCAGCAGGAAGATCTGAGAAAACTCGCTGCCACCAGCATCCATGGTGAAAATCAGCTTGTCGCCCCGTGGCTGACGCGAAACACCGCCGGCCGGTTCATCGAAAAACGTCAGCTGGGTCCGCGCACCACCGGGGTGGCCCACATGATGGATCTGGGATACATCTCCAAAACGGGTCGTGACGAAGATGCCTTCGCCATCATCGGTCCAGCCCTGGAAGCCCGCAGAACGCACGTTCTGGTAGCGGTTGAGTTCGACCACGACGGACTGGGGAATCTCAGGAATATCTTCCATCACGAGATTGCCGTTATTCGCTTCTCTGCGAACCACTTCCGCCAGTGCCAACGGGCTGAATGCTGCAATTGCCAGGCAAACGGCAAGGATCAGTTTGTTCTTCATAATCTGGGACTCATTTGTTGGGTTGTAAGAATCAGTAAAAATGGATGGACCGGATATCCAGCCTGAATGCTCCGGCGTTTTTGTCAGCCACCATGAAGCCAAGCTGACGTATTTCGGAAGGCGCAACCGGCCCCGCTTCAACCACCGGACGGCCGCGGAAAACCGGCGCAAATTGATCAAAATCCAGGCGGATCTTCTGCCATTGCTCTGAAGTCGGAAATTCCACCCGCCAGGCGATTCCATCGTACCGGCCATCCTGGCGTATTCTGAGTTGGTAGGTGCGCCCATCACCACGAACCTCCAGCTGCACACCCACGGCTTTCGCCAGATCTACATCGACCGGGCGACGGACCGAAGCGAAACCGCCATTATTCTCCAGCGAGAGTTCACCTTCAAAACGTAAACCGTCAGCCGATTCGCTCATGCCGCCACTCGACACACCACCCATGACGCCATCGTTGATCGAGCGCCAGGGTTCGGGATCAAGTTCCAGTGCGAGCAACATCAGCACACTCAGCATCAGCCGAATTTCTTCTCGTGTGCATCCAGCGTTTTGCCGACTTTCTGCAACGCCTTGACCAGCCGGTCATGAACCGAGTCACCCTTATTGTCGCGGTCCAGCAGCGCCGCAGTGTGCGCCGCACACAGGTTTTCGGCGTGCTGCCAGCTGTGGATCAACTCTTCCGCCCAGTCGCGAAAATCCTGCACCGCGCCGGCCCGGCGTTCCAGCGCCTTGGCCAGTGTTGGATGAAAACTCACGGAGTCACCCAGCCCCGCCAGGCGCAGGGGCAGGGGCAATCGCATATACATCAGGGTGTCGTCCGAATGGATGGTCATGGACACTTTGTGCAGCGCCAGTACGGATGAAAAATGGACGTTCTCATTGTCGGAAACAAAATCAACACCCCGTGGCACCGAGAAATCAAAATCATCAGCATAAAGCTCGTGCAGCGCGGGGTCTTCAGTACGGAGCTCTGCCCAGGGAAGGTCGGAAAAGCGCTCATGGTGCCTGGCCGTTCCGTATAACACCGCAGCTGGAAACTGCTCGTGCGTTTTCTGAACATGAACGGTATGAAATGGGTGGAGATTAAGGACAGCCTCTATTTGCTTTCCGCCATTCGTCATTTCCTCTACTTTTTGCAGGGTCTCCCGGTCAAAGGTATACGAATCCAGCAAAACGAATTTGCCGCTGGCCAACCGGGCCAGTGAGGCCTGCGTTCCCACATCGATGACGCCAGCGATTTTGTAGGAGCCCCTGATGTTCCAGAAGCCTTCACCAACGTGGATAACCGGTCCGCTCATCTGCATTCAATCCTTATTGAGGTGCCAATAATGGCGTAATGAAATTATCATCTACCGCCTTCTGTAACACTTCGGGCGGCAACAGCCCCTGGGCCAGCAGAAAATCATGAAAATCTTTCTGATTAAATTTGTCCTTCAGACGCAGTTCAGTCTGGGCACGTAACGACTGCAGGTGCTCATACCCATAATAGTACGCCGTGGCCTGCGCAGGCGACCTGAAAGTGTAGCGGTCAATCTCGGTCTGTGCACTATGATCGTCCTCCATCACCTCTTCCATCAATACACGCTTGGCTTCCTCAGCGCTGATCAGGCCGAGGTTCAGCATCGGGTCCAGCCAGATCCGCGCCGCGCGCAAGAGCCGGTGCTGAAGCGACAATAACTGCCCTTCCAGTGGCATGTAGGGTTTTGTAATCGCCTCGGCATAAAGCGCCCAACCCTCAACATTTGCGGAATTAAAAGCGAATAGCGCCCGCGCGGTGGAAACGCCGCCTCGCAACATAGTGGTGAACTGCAATTCGTGGCCCGGCCGCGCTTCGTGGGCCGACAAAGTCCACATCATCGCCGGAAAAGCGTAATCGCTGACGGGCCAACTGCCATCTTCATTTTGGGTAATAGCCGGCACGATGAATTCGGGAAATTCTCCTGTATTGCCTACCAGGCGGGGCACATCGAGGTGGGCCGATGGCTGTTGCGCGGTCTCGGCCGCCGTAGCCATGCGAACACGCGCCGGTTCATCCGGCAGGGAAATCAGGCCTTCGCGTTCAATGATGACATCCAGCTCCTTCATCACTTCCTGGTAACGCGGCATCAGCTGATCGCCGTGAACCTGGTCTTCTTTCAGCAACCTGATGACTTCACGGTAGTCCGCGGTGTCAAAACCCTTTTCCGCAGCGACAAGAGGCGCCAGCGCCATCATCTCGTTGCGGATATTCATGAAACCCACCTGTCCGGTCTTGATCAGCTCTTCCGGGCTGTCGTCAACGCCGTAATTCCTGAGTTGCAGTTCATACAGCTCGCGCGGCAAGGCTGATTCATCGCGCGTGTTCGGCAAAATCGTATTTGCGACCCAGGTGTTGAACCCGGTCAACTGCTCAGAAAGAAGGGCCAGGTCTTCTTCATAGCCTTCCAGCCCGGTTGCACTGAAAACGTCCTGTAATCCCTCGATCATGACCGGCGCCCGCTCCAGGTCCTGCTCGACCTCTCCCTTGAAGGGTTTGATCAGTCCGGGCACTTCCATGCGCTCAGTCAGCCGTTGCCGGGCCAGCTCTGTCAGGGGTTCAAAGCCTTCAGCCTGCCCCGTATATTTTTTCAGCCTTATCAGGGCGGCTTTCTGCCGCTCCGGTGGAACCTGCTTGTCAAGCAGACCATTGAAGCCTGCAAAAATCAGCCCCGTCAGGTTGCCGTAGGGGAGCACTTTTTCATAGTTGATCCGGTTGGTCTCCATGTTGTCGCGCATCGCCTTGATCATGATCTGAATGTCCTGGATCACCCTGGGATCTTCTTCGGTCGCCAGCAAACCGTTCAGGTAAGTGATGTTCTCCTCGGCGGTGGCTTGCTGTCGCTCATAGAGTTCAGCCCGCATGTCGAAGATGTCCTCGTCGTAGCCGTCCACCCCCATTTGCCCCGAAAACTCGGGTGCAAATTTTGCGTTGGACTCGAGCACCCTGTAGGCAATCTCGTTGGAACGCTTTACCCAATCCGGGGTGAAGTTGGAAGCACCCTGAGCGTGGGCGGTGGAGGTCAGGATGGCCGTGCAAAATGAAAGGCAGATGAGCGCCGCCTTATGGGATGGTGCGGATTTCATGGAGATTCCTCAGCAAATAAAAAGTGAGGTCAGACTAACCCAAGGCGAGTCTGATCGCATGGGCGAAACGTCATAGGCCCTTTCGGGGTTTTTAACCGCCCATCACTGCCTGCACGTAGGGCTGTACTTTTTGTCTCGCCGTTGCCGTGCTGTCACGGTCTTCCAGGCGTTCAAACCAGGCCTGAACCCTTGGCAGTTCATCGAGTGAAAGGCCCACGGCACCGGCCTGCTCCATGTAGGCCAGGGCAAAAGGCTCCGCAATCGACAGTGCCCCGTTGGCCAGCCATTCTTTGTCGCTCAACCACCGCTCAACGATTTTGAGTTGCTGGTTGGCAAACTTCACCGCCTCGGCGCAGCGGGCCTCGTCCGGTTCGCCCATGCCTGCAGCGTTCTTGATGATCTTCTCGTAATATAATGTGGTCAGCCAGCGTCCGGGATGGCAGGTAAAAAAGGTCATCCACTGGTCTACCCGGGCTCGCTGCAACTTGTCGGCCGGATAAAGCGGTGATTTTTCTTCGCTGGCCACGTAGCGACAGATCGGGCCCGATTCGAACAGAAATTCACCATCATGTTCCAGGACCGGAACTTTACCTGCTGGCGTCATCGCCCGGAATTCGTCCGTACGATTCTCCAGCTTCATCAGGTTGACAAAAACAAACTCGAATTCGACCCCCAGTTCCTCGAGTACATAAACCGTTTTCATGCTGTTCTGGGTGAAAAAGCCGTGCAGTCGATACATGGGGGACTCCGTTAAATGTCAAACAGAAAAGAAACCCAGTATACGACCGGTGAATGCTAATCACTAACTGGTAGGGTTCAGATAATCCTGGCGGCCCGTATCAATTCACTGCCTTCTTGATTCTTTCGACCAGGTCCAGCGGGAAGACGATGGTCGAACTCTTGTCGCCCGCAATTTCTGTCAGTGTCTGAAGATAGCGCAGTTGGATCGCGTTGGGTTCATCCACCAATATCTTTGCCGCTTCCACCAATTCGGTCGCGGCTTGCTTTTCCCCGGTGGCATGAATGACCTTGGCGCGCCGCTGCCGTTCAGCTTCGGCCTGGGCTGCAATCGCACGAATCATGCTCTCGTCCAGATCCACATGCTTGATCTCGACGTTGGCTACCTTGATACCCCAGGCGTCGGTCTGCCGGTCGAGTATCGCCTGGATATCGTGATTCAGCGCGTCACGCTCTGAGAGCATGTCGTCCAGCTCATGCTGACCGAGCACAGAACGCAAAGTCGTTTGAGCCAGCTGGCTGATGGCTTCCAGGTAGCGTTCGACCTGGATAATCGCCTTTTCCGGATCGATCACACGGAAATAAACCACCGCGTTCACCTTCACCGAAACATTGTCCTTTGAAATGACGTCCTGCGTGGGCACATCCATGACGATCACGCGCAGGTCCACACGCTCCATCTGCTGGATGACGGGGATCACGATGATCAGCCCCGGGCCTTTGACTTTCCAGAACCGGCCCAGCTGAAAAATGACCCCGCGCTCATATTCGCGCAGAATCTTGATCGCATTGATAATGATGCCGAGCAGTGCCAGTGCCACAATTCCAAACAGATAATCAATCATCTTCCTGCTCCTGTAGCGTGGTGCCCGCCGGCCGAACCTTGAGCGTCAGCCCGTCCAGCCCGGTGACCACGATATCCTGTTCTGCCCGCAGCGGGGATTCGGCGACTGCGTGCCAGCGTTCACTATGAACAAAGACTTCCCCTTCGTTATCAAATCCCTCCAGAGCCGTGCCGGTAGCCCCAATCAGTTGTTCCCGGCCTGATACAACCGGTCGCTGACGCGCCCTGATGGCAAACCAGACAATGGCCATCAGGCCGAGCGACCCCGCCACTGCGATCGAACCGATCAATGCCCGTGAAACCGCAAAGCCCGGCACGTCGGTGTCAATCAAAATGACTGATCCTATGACCATGGCAATAATGCCGCCGATGCCCAGCGCACCGAAGCTGGGCGCCATCACTTCCGCAATCATCAGGATGATTCCAAGCAATATCAGGCCCAGTCCGGCGTAGTTAACCGGCAGCATCTGGAGCGCATAGAGCGCCATTAACAGACAGATCGCTCCGACCACGCCGGGAACAATGGCGCCTGGGTTGTACCCTTCAAGCACGAGACCATAAATCCCGATTAAAAGCAGCAGGTAGGCAATGGTAGGGCTGGTGATGACGCTCAGCAGTTCATTGCGCCAGTCAGGTTCCAGTTGCTCGGTGGTGAGCCCCCGGGTCTGCAACACATACTCCTGGTCGTTCACCTCGACCGTCATGCCATCAATCTGTTCGAGCAGGTCCGCGACACTCACAGCAATCAGGTCAATCACTCCCCGCTCAAGCGCCTCCTCGCTGCTGATGCTGGCCGCTTCACGCACCGCAAGCTCGGCCCATTCGGCATTACGGCCCCGCTTTTCAGCCAGTCCACGAATATGGGCGACGGCGTCATTGACGGCCTTTTGAGCCATCGCATCTCCCGCTACAGGCGGTTTTTTATCAGCTGAATCCGCAGTTTCCCCGGTTTCCCCGGTTTCCCCGGACTCCTCGTCTTTTTTCATCGGCTCAGGCCTGGGGGTCCCACCCATAATCGCCACCGGCGTCGCGGCGCCAACATTGGTTGCCGGGCTCATGGCCGCGATGTGGCTGGCATAAAGAATATAGGTGCCGGCACTTGCCGCGCGGGCGCCTTGCGGGGCCACATATGTGGCAACCGGAACCGTGGACCTGAGAATGGATTTGACGATGTCGTGGGTAGATGCCTCCAGTCCGCCCGGCGTATCCAGACGGATGACGACGAGGGCTGCCTGGCGCTCCGCGGCGATCTCGAGCGAGCGGGATATGTAATCCCGCGTGGCCGGGCCAATGGGCCCCTGCACGTCAAGGACAATGACCTGGCGCTCAGGCTGGCCAGGCGTTGAATCAGGGGCTTCCTGACCCTGCGCATCGCGGGCCCAAAGCAACATGATGGCCAGGACCAGAAAGAACCATCCGGCCTTCTTCACCATCAACTCTGCACCGCCCATGTGCACGAACACCTCCCTTTTGAAGAGATACCTGTATTGTTATGGACAACGCGAACGGCCGCCATGTTCCAGGTCAAGGTATATAGACAGAGGGGGTTAGGCTAAAACTGCTCCCACACGGGCGTGACTTTGCCGGGCAGCCTTGAAAATGACCCCAGTTCAGCCCACCGCTTGCCGGGCATGTGAAAATCCGAGCCACAGGAGGCCAGCAGATCGAGCTCCACGCACAGCTGTGCCATTCCCGAGGTTTGCTGTGGTGTTTGCTGACCCGAGATCACTTCCATGCCCTGGCCGCCCAATTCAATGAAATTTGCCAGCAGCCTTTTCAGTTTGGTCCTTGTGAGCTTGTATTTCAGGGGATGGGCCAACACCGGGATACCGTTCGCGTCGCGAATCCAGTCAATGATTTGGGATAAATCCGCCCAGTGTTGCCTGACATCACCGGGCTTGCCGTCGCCCAGGTAGTTTTTGAACGCGGCCTGCATATTCTTCGCCTTGCCGATGTTGATCACATGCCGGGCGAAATGGGGTCGCCCGATGTAACGGCCATTGGCAAGCTCCAAAGCGCCTTCAAAAGCGTTTTCGATCCCCCGTTTCTCGAGGTTCTCACCGATTTCCCGGGCGCGCTGCAGGCGGGCATCTGTCTGAAAGGTCACACCGGCGGTAATCGCATCGCTTTTGAGATCAATGTTCAGGCCGAGGACATGGATACCGGTGTTTTGCCATTGCGTTGAAAACTCGATTCCGGCAATCAGCTCAATGCCCGCACCACCGTTCGGCAGATGTGAGTAGGCATCCACGGTATCGTGATCCGTGATGGCAAGTACATTGACGTTTTTTTCCAGCGCCAGACTGACCAGGTCCACCGGATGAAGTGAGCCGTCTGAAAGCGTTGTGTGGCTGTGAAGATCAAAAATCATGAAGAGCTGCTATCGTATATACCGTCGAGAAAATGCCCGGAGGAAAGAATAGCATGCCGATGATCCTGCTTATCGAGGATAACCATGACATTGCTGCCATGGTCGGCGAGCACCTCGAAGCTTCCGGCTATGAGCTGGATTATGCCGCCGATGGCATCACCGGCATGCACCTGGCGGTGACGCAACCGTTCGATGCCATCATCCTGGACCTGATGTTGCCCGGCATGGATGGCATGGAAATTTGCCGCAAACTTCGCGGAGAAGCAGCCAGGAACACACCTGTTTTGATGATGACGGCGCGCGACACGCTTGAAGACAAGGTCGCAGGGCTGGACGCCGGCGCCGATGACTACCTGGTCAAGCCATTCGAGCTGGAAGAGCTCGACGCCAGGCTCAGGGCGCTGTTGCGCCGCGCGGGTGGTGACCTGGCGCCAGAGCTTATGCGTCTTGCGGATCTGGAGATCAATGCAGGGACGCTGGAAGTTCGCCGTGCCGGAAAACGGCTTAACCTGACACCGATCGGCCTCAAGCTGCTGATCGAACTGATGAAGGCCTCGCCCCGGGTCATGAGTAAACGGGCGCTCGAACGAAAACTCTGGGGTGATATTCCGCCCGATAGTGATGCCCTGCGCAGCCACCTCTACAAACTGCGCAAGGCCATGGACAAGCCGTTCGAAAATCAGCTTCTGCACAATGTGCCTGGCATGGGTTACCGGCTGGCAGATCTCGATGAAGACTGAGCGGGGGCTGAGCCGCAAGCTGGGCCGCGAACTACTGCTGCAGGCGATTTATATCAGTCTTGCCGTGATCGTCAGTGTTTACGTGGCTGCCCGCCTGATGGAAAGCCTGCTGATCGAACAGGCCATCGAACAGGAGGCAGACTATTACTGGGCGCGAGAGGCCAAACGCCCGGGCAGCGCATTGCCCGACACCAAGAACCTGACCGCATACCGGTACGGCATGGGGGACGGGGTACCCGCGTACCTGAGTGACCTGCCGCCGGGCTTTCACTCGCAGGATGAGCCCCGTAAAACACTGACTTTTGTCACCGAACAAAACGGTGAGCGCCTCTACCTGGTGTTCGAGGCTGGCCAGGTTGGAGAACTGGTGACCCTGTTCGGCATCGTTCCGCTGGCCCTGGCCCTCATCGTCATTTACCTTTCGCTCTACAGCGCGTACCGGATTTCCAGGCGTGCCGTATCACCAATCGAATACCTGGCCCGGCAAGTGAAGACCATCAATCCGGCTGATCCGGACGCCTCGGTCTTTGAACTGGTGCCGTCCAAGGACACAGATAACGAAATCCGGGTGCTGGCCGAGGCGCTGCAGGACCTGGCCACCCGTGTCACCGACTTCACGGAACGCGAGCGCCGCTTTACGCGCGATGCCAGCCACGAGTTACGCACACCGCTGACCGTTATCAAGATCGCCGTGGACCGTCTTCTGAAGAACGAGATGCTGGATGAAAACAGTGAACAGACCCTGCTGAGAATCCGCAATTCGTCGGAAGACATGGAACGTCTGACCATGGCGTTTTTGCTGATGGCCCGGGAATCCGATGAAGGACTGCCCAAGGACTGGGTTTGTGTCAACGAGATTATCGATGCCGAAGTGGACAGGCTGAAAATAATTGCGCCGAACCACGATATTTCCATCAGGGTTGAAGCAAAGGCTCGCCTGCTGGTTCGCGCCCCGGAAAAGGTCCTGGAAAGCGTCATCGGCAACCTGCTGCGCAATGCACACGCTTACACTGACGACGGGCAGGTGACCGTAAGGATCGAAGACCATGCAGTCACCATCGATGACACTGGACCCGGTATGGCGCCGGCGGATGTCGAGAAAGTTTTTCAGCCTTACTACCGCAATCAGCGACAACGCGGCGGCTTCGGTGTCGGGCTGACCATCGTCAAGCGGCTCTCTGACCGGCTGCACTGGCCCATCGAGGTCGATTCAGAAGTCGGCAGGGGAACCCGGGTCACGGTCCGGTTTCCGAAGGCGGACAGCCAGAATTCCTGAATCTTCACACGTTCTTCACACCGCCGGCACACCCCCTTCACATCACTGCTCGTAAACTCCTTCGGAAACTTACCAAAGGTGGAGGAAAACCGGATGGGTCACGTGATCAAAAATCTCGCATTTTTCAAGATCGGCTGGGTTGCCTGCGTGATGTTCGCAGCAGCCGGGAAACCCGGACTTGCGACCCTCTCCGTAGCGGCCGTTGCCCTTGTGCACCTCATGGGCGTGAAAGTTCCGCTAAAGGAAGGCCTGCTTCTGCTGGCGGCTGCCTTGATGGGACTGGGCTGGGAATCCTTCATGGTCTGGACTGGCCTGGTGCGGTACCCGGGACACGAAAGCGCAGCACTGGCGCCCTACTGGATCGTTGCGATGTGGGTTCTTTTTGCCACCACCATCAACCACGGTCTTCGCTGGGCTAAACGCAACTGGTGGGTGGCGGCACTGGCCGGACTGCTCGGCGGGCCGATGGCCTTTTTCGGCGGTATGAATCTCGGTGCGGTTGAGTTTGACCACACAGGCGTGGCGCTGGTGATGATCGGGCTGGGCTGGGCCATGTTACTGCCCGCTTTAATCCTGGTGGCGGACAGTATCATCGACAGCCCCTGGCTGGAGCCTCGCCCCAACCGGGCTACTCGCGTTGAACCCCGCAAGCTGTCTCACCTGGAGCTGGGCTATGAATAAATTCACCATGCAAATCATCTCTGCAACTGCGCTGACACTGGGTATATCGTGCTTACAACCTGTGCAGGCCGACAGTGTGGACGCTGCATTTGCCGAAGATGAACAGCAGCAACTATGGCGGTTCAAAGTTTCCCTGGACAAGCGGGAAATCGGTTACCACGATTTTCTGGTGACGCGACAGGGTACCCGGCGCATGGTTGAAATCAGCGCCGATTTCGATGTGAAAATCCTGTTCATCAATGCATACAGCTATGATCACGACAACCGCGAGATCTGGCAGGATGGATGCCTGCAGCAGATCGAGTCTGAAACCGACGACAACGGCGATCTGCTCAAGGTTGTTGGAGAAACCGTGACTGAAGGCTTTACGCTTGTCACCAACACCGGCGCGCAGCAAACCATTGACTCGCCGTGTGTAAGGAGTTTTGCCTACTGGAATCCAGCCTTCCTGGAGTCCAGCCAGTTGCTGAATTCACAAACCGGCGAGATCGTGGATGTGAACATCACGGGCCAGGGCGAAGATACCCTGTTGATCGATGACCAGCCTGTGCCGTCAATCCGTTATGAAATTGAGATGGCAGCGGGTCCCATTACTCTCTGGTACACCCGCGACAGCGGGCAATGGCTCGGTCTGCAAGCGGCCACTGAAGGCGGCCGCACACTCCGTTACGAGCCTGTGCAACTGCCTTTCTCCACCAGCGGGGAACGTGTACGTCTTGCCAAAAGATAGGAACGGTTACCGGGAACGCGCATAACCTGTCAGCTCGACGTACCCGCGCCCGCTGATGCTATGCCCGCCTCTCGACCCTTCGACGTCAACAGCGCCTTCCCAGTAACGCACCGTCGTGACCAGTTCCTGGTCAGGAATCACGGGGCTTATGGTCAGGTCCAGGTCCAGTGACGGCACTCTGAGCTCCCAGCCTGCAGGATAGGTTCCGCCGCGCGGGCTCTCCCAGTTGGCCGTTTCCCGGACCATCACTTCCTCACGATCCAGGTGCCAGGCTTTGCCGCCCTTATCGATCCAGGTCCCGGCACTGTGGCGATCCTGGCTGCCATCGTATTTTCTGAGGTTATAAAACATCAGGTCGCTGCCGTCGGATAACTGCAAGGCAAACCAGTCCCACCCCTGTTGATCATCGTCAAGCGCGCTGCTGCTCCATTCGCGATCCAGCCAGGATGTGCCGGTTACCGTGTAATTCTCTCCTCCCACTTGTAACTGGCCCGTACTGCGCAGCCTGGGAATCGAGTAGTAGTAAGAAGCATTTCCGATGGTATCGGATTTTTGGGACAGGCCATCGACGCCGTTGAGCACAATGGGTTTTTCAGCATGTAAATCCAGCTGCAGTCCGAGTTCGTCCGCTGCCACCCGGAGCTGCCAGCGCTCAGGCGATCCGCTGCTTTGGACATTTTTTTCATCCTCGGCAATCGACCAGTCTTCAATCCACACCCTGAACGGGATGCTTTGCGCACCGGCCAGACCCAGCGCACCCCTGGCCGCTCTTTGTTCTACATGAAACTTTCTGTTTTCTTTTTCCGTCACTGCGAAGTGGGCTATGTAGACCTGGTTGGTTTTCCAGGATGACGAAACCGATGGTTCCGGAGGTTCCGGAGTAAGAGAAAACCGGAACAGGGTGAACTCATAGCCAAAACGCCGTCCGCTGTCGTCTTCCAGGTTACCGGTCAGGTACCACCATTCGTTGCGAAACTCGGGGTGAGGACCGTGATCCCGGGGGAAGGTGAATGCACGCGGCGATCGGGCAATGGCATAGCCTTCCGGACGTTTACTCCCGAGCAGTTCTGACAACCGCTGACCACCACCCGCACCGTCCGCGACCGGCATTTCGGGCTGTTCCGGCTTGAAGGCATTCCCAATCATAAACAGCACTGGCAGCATGAGCACCAAACCTGAAAAAATGAGCAGTTTCTTGCTGATCGCCTTATTCCTCCCTCATGGCCAGGGCCGGAGAGCTGGCGGCCGCCCGCCAGGACGGGTAAATTCCCGCCAGAAACGCGGCGACGATGGAAAAAGCGATGGCCACGGCAAGAACCTGCCATGACAGCAGGATATCCATTTTCCAGCCAAAAGCCCGGCGATTGATGACGTCAATCAACATCCAGGCCATGACCAGGCCCAATGGCACCGCGGCCAGCCCGCTGAACAGACCTATCACTGCTGTCTGGGTTGTGACCATTCCGCCGAGCTGAAAGGGTGTCATTCCCAGCGCGCGCATCACCGCCAATTCCCTGGCGCGTTCCATTTGCAGAGCCAGCATAGCGCCCAGGATGCCAATAAAAGCCACCCCGGTAGCCAGCCAGTAAAGAACATCGGTAATAATGAAGGTGCGGTCAAAGACCCGCAGGGACAGTTCACGAATCTCGGCGTCAGAGCGCATCACCAGTGGTTGGCGATCTTTCGCTACGGCTTTCAGTTGATTCATCACGTCGGCGGGTTCCGCGCCGGGAACGAGGGCAAGACCGATGGAATCGATTGCAGGGTCGTCCCAGAACCGGTCATAACTTGCACGGCTGATCAGAACGGCCCCTCCATTGACATCATAGCTGCGGAATGTACCCACGATGTTGAATGCCTGTTCACCCGAGCCGGTAACCAGGCGGATCGTATCGCCGGCACCCACATCCCGCCGGTAAGCCAGCGGCTCCGAGACCATCACCCCATCCTCGTTTTCAAACCCGTCCCAGGCCTGGACAGGATCTGCGTCGAGAATCTCCGAGCCGGGATAACGGCCGGGCGCGAGCTGCAACACGAACAGACGAACCCGTCCTTCCGGGCTTTCAAGCCATATCCTGCGGCTGCTGCTGTGGTCTGCTACGCCCGGTGTTTGAACCAGTTCACGAATCAGGGACGGATCCAGGGTGGAACCCGACGCCGCCACATAGAGATCAGACTGCAGGGTCCGGTCCAGCCAGGTGCTGACCGAACCACGGAAGCTTTCCACCATCACACTGACACCGATTGTCGCCGAGACGGCGACCGCCAGGGCCACGATGGCGACACCGGTACGACTGAGATTCGCTTCGATTCCACTGACCGCCAGCCTGGCGCTGGTTCCACCCAGCCGGCCCGCCAGGGGAGCGAGGCTTACTGCCATGACTCGCACCGCCAGCGGGACACAAAGCGCAAACCCGAGAATCAACAGGAAAACCGCAGACAACCCGGCTACCAGGTGGCTACCGGAGATTCTCAACAGGAACACTGCCGCCAACCCAAGAACTATTCCAAAGAGCGCGAGAAGCGGCACGGTTTGCCGGCCGCGCTGCTCGATAACCGATCTTGCCAGCGCCAGTCGCGGCGGATAAGAAGCTGCTTCGATGGCCGGAATGAGCGCCGAAACCAGGGTCGCACCCAGTCCGGCGGCAAGCCCCTTGACCAGCGTAAACGCGCTGATCGAAACATCGGTGACCGTCACCCTGAAATACAGATCGTTAATGGAACGCGATACCAGCACCAGCAGGTAGTCACCCAGCCAGATGCCTAGCAGCACACCCATGACCGCCCCGACCAGGCCCAGCGCCAGTCCTTCTGTCAGGATCAGCGTAAATGTCTGGCCGCGGGTCACTCCCAGAGCCCGCAGAACACCGATCAGACCGCGCCGTTGCAACACGGCAAAACTGACGCTGTTATAGATAAGGAACAGTCCGACCAGCAACGCAAGCAGGCTCATCGCGGACAGGTTGGTCATGAAGGCTGTGCTCATTTCGGTCATCGAACGGGTCCGGCCGGACGCTTCGAGTAACTGGGTTCCGGGCGGCAGAAGGTTCTCAAGCGTTTCGCGCCGGCCCGAATCTCCGGCAGGAATCCGCACATCGATACGCGAAAGTCTGCCGGCCATATCCAGCCACTGCTGCGCAACCGCGATATCGACGATCACCAACTCACCCAGCAACAGCGATGGATCACCGCCAATCTGGCCTAGCAGGCTGCCCTGGAATACCCTCGCGCCGGACTGGACTTCGAATCCATCACCCGTGCGAATCCCCAGCATGGCGGCAGTTTCCCGGGACATCAGCGCCGCGCCCGGGTCCGTCAGCAGGCTGCCGAACAGGGTTTGCACTGAATCCGCCGTCGTACCGGCGTCATCCGCCACTTCCAGGCTGAAACTTCGTATCTGCTGTTCGGCAAACAAGTCAATGCCGAGCACCCGGACATCCACGCCGTTCAACTTCACGCGGCCTTCTACAACCGGCGCCATGCTGCGAAAACCGTGTTTCACCCGCCATTGAACATAGAGGGATTCCTGGATCCCGCGGGGGCCACCGATGACCTGGTGGGTGGCCTCGCCGGTGAGGGTCTCCATCGACAGGGCAAAAGCTTTTCTCGAGCTCTCGGTGGCAAGGTCCACCGCGACGATCACCGCCACACCGATGCAAATGCCCAGCAGCGCCAGGGCAAGTTGCCAGGGGTGCCGCAACAGGTAACCCATGCTGGCGCGGTAAAGCGCTGGCATCAAGAGGTTCCTGGAGGTTCCGGCAAGGGCGCCAGCCTGCCGTCATGAAGCTCCAGCACCTGGTCGCAATAGGCCGATACGGTGGCACTGTGGGTGGCTACGATCATCGTGCGCCCGGTTTGCCGCACCAGCCTGTCCAGTAGATCGAGCACTTCCTGTGCTGTCCTGTCGTCGAGATTGCCAGTCGGCTCGTCGGCCAGCAGCAGGGACGGGCTGTGGCAGAGGGCCCTGGCGATCGCCACCCGCTGACGCTCACCACCGGATAAAACATCCGGGTAACTTTCGCTGCGATCGGCCAGCCCCACAGCGTCCAGTAATTCGAGCATGCGCCGGTTTGATTCCTTGCCGGGCACCCGGTTGAGTTCCAGCACGAGACGCAGATTATCGGCAACGGTCAAAGTCGGCAGCAGGTTAAAAGACTGGTAGATGAAACCGATATGTTCACGCCGGAACAGCGTACGTTCCCGCTCATTCATATGGGTCAGGTTGAGCCCTGCTACTTCTACCTGTCCCGAATCCGGGGTATCGATTCCACTGATCAAATTGAGCAGAGTGGACTTGCCGGATCCGCTGCGGCCACGAATCGCCACCGATTGGCCCTGCAGAAAATCCGCACTGACCTGGTCCAGAACACAATGTTGTTGTAATCCTTCGGCGAAAGTCCGGGTCAACTGTTTGAGACGAACCTGGACGACAGGCTGGGTAGATTGCATGCTCATGATGGGCCCTAGTCTAACAATTAAGGAATCGGTGTTGATCGCTACTTTTTTCAGAACATTTTCGACTGTCCTGCTGGTCGTCCTGTTAGTGACCGGCTGCTCCACGGCGTTTACCTACAGGCACCTGGATTGGCTGATTCCCTGGTATGTGGACGGTTATGTCGATTTGACCCGTGATCAGAGGCACCTGTTGCAGGATCAACTGGGGCCGTTGCTGCAGTGGCACGAAGGAGAGGAGCTGGACCGCTACCTGGAGATTCTCGGCCAGGTGGAAGCGGACCTCCAGGAGGAAGTGACGCCAGCACAGGTACGGTCCTGGGCTGACGAGGTCATCTCCGCTGTCGAGCGGCTGGAGCAGAACATGTTGTCTGTTGCCCTGGCATTCAGCGAATCCCTCAGCGATGAACAACTGACAGAGTTCATCGAAAGCGTATGGGAAGAACACCGGGAATATGAAGAAGAATATCTGTCCCGCACCGACCAGGAATATATCGAGGAAAACGCGGAAAACCTGGAGGATTTCCTCGAAGAATATACAGGCAGGCTGAATGATGAGCAGGAAGCCGCGCTGTTTCGTGCCGCCGGGTCATTGCGCCGGTTCGATTCAGCCTGGCTGGAAGATCATGAACAATGGCTTAACACCCTGGGGCCGTTGCTGAAAAGAGAGCCCGGCTGGGAGGACGCCATCAGGGTCGCCTACGCCAACCGGACGCTGGAACGGCCGCCGGAATACATGGAACTCCTGGAATACAATATGGACGTTGTTGCAACGGCGGTCGCTGAAGTTCTTAACTCACTCACTGAAAAACAGCAAAACCACCTGTTTGAGAAAATCGACGACTTGCGATCACAAATCCGGAAGCTGCTCAGCAAGCGCAATTTCTCAGCCGCTAACTGACCGCGTCTTTAGATAGAACGAATTATTCCACCTTCAACACGCTGCGCACTGCCATTCACCGCACCATTTTGTGCAAGAAATAATATCGCGTCAGCTACCTCTTTCGCGTCAACAAACCGTTGAATGAGCGAGGTTGGCTCGTGTTCTGAAAAATAGCTCTCAATGACTTCCTGAACGGGCCGTTGTTCTTCAGCTGATAAACCCTCGAAGTAACTTTCAACACCCTCTGTCCATGTCGGGCCCGGTAAAACCGAGTTGACGGTTACGTTTGTCCCCTTGGTCAGTTCCGCCAGTCCCCGCGACAATGAAATCAGAGAAGTTTTGGTCATTGAATAATGGATCATTTGGGGTAGCGGTTTAATACCCGCCTCGCTCGACACATTGATGATTCTGCCCCAGTTATTTTCCAGCATGGACGGCATGAGCGCGCGGCACAGGCGCACGGCACTCATGATATTGATCTGGAAATAACGCAGCCATTCTTCATCATCCACATCAAAAAAGTCGTCGACGCTGAAAATCCCGACATTGTTGATCAGTACGTCTACCTTGCCCAGCTGCGCCAATTGATCAATGACTTGATGACACCCTTCGGCGGTGCCCAAATCACCATCCACGCATCCGAAAGCACCCAGCGCCGAGCAAGCCGATTCAACGGCTTCACGTTTGCGGCCATGGACAATAACCCGCGCTTTTTGTTCGACGAACGTTTCGGCAATCGATCGACCGATTCCCTTGGTGGAGCCCGTGACGAGAATGAACTTTTCATTTATATCTGACATATCATCTACCTTTTGAGCGGTCATTCCGGTGGCGGAAATGCAGCGCACTGCTCGATCAGCCAGTCCCTGAAATCGGCCACCTTCGGGAGATCGAAATACTGTGGCGGCGCCACGAAATAATGCGACCAGTCGGTTTTGACGATCGCATCCACGGGTCGAACCAGTCTGCCCGCACTGATATCACGTGCAACCAGTGACCAGCGACTCAGCGCTATTCCTTCACTTTGCTCCGCTGCCATCAGGATGCTGAGCGAGTCGTTCAGCAGAGACCAGCGGCCGTCCCGGCTACTCTCGCCATACTTACGGAACCAGGGGTCCCACACTTCGCTGGGCGCAAACAGGAAATCGTGTTGCAGCAAGTCCTCCATGGAACTGAAAGGACCCATCTTCTTCAGAAATTTCTTGCTGCAGACCGGCAGTATCCAGTCGTCCATCAACTTCACAGACTCCAGTCCTGCCCACTTTCCCGGGCCAAGCCTGACTGCAGAATGCATGTCGCTCTGATCGAAATCCACCAGCAGGTTATCCACATTGATTCGCAGATCGATCAGGGGCTTGGAATTATAGAACCCCGCCAACCGGGGCATCAGCCATTTCTGCAGGATAGAGGGCATCATCGTAACGTTCAGGACGCCTTCCGAACGATCCTGGCTGACCACCTCAACAGCCTGCCGCAACTCGGCCAGGCCCCGCTGGACGCCGGGTAAGAGTTTCTGTCCCGCTTCGGTCAGGGAAATCTGCCGGCCATGACGATGAAACAAGGCCTGGTTAAGCCGTTGCTCCAGGGCCCGAATCTGCGAGCTCACGGCCGCCGGCGTGACATTCAGCGCGGCTGCGCCTTTGGCGAAGCTCAGGCGGCTCGCAACCGCTTCGAAAGTGCGTAATGCATTGAGAGGAACTGAGGGCATATTGATTAAGAAAATCTTAACTCATTACTAGTAAAAACCGTTAGTCATTATCGTGTTGAATCACTAGTATTGTCAATCGAAAAGTATGGTATTTAATAAGTTAGCCCATATTTCTCAGACAAATAATTGTTACAGCCTGAAGACTAATGGAGATAAGCAAATGTTAATGAAAATATTACGAGACGGTTACCGGGAGATGACAAGCCAGTTTGCGCATTCAGAACCCATTTCGGCCGTATCCACTCAGCGTCCTGCGGCCAATGCCAGCAGATTCGTTAAGACCGGTGCGCAGGCCCGGCGTCAGCGCCGTCAACGTCGCCTGGATCGCGGCATAACCCACAATGTGAGTGGCTGGACGGTGCGCACCTGGTAATGGATATAGCAACGGAATCAGACCAACAACTACCATTCAAACCAGAATCCTGAGGGGTCCAGGCACCCCCGCAGTAGCGGGACCGGACCCCTTTTTAATACCCCGAACCAACCCCCCATTCAATCACGCCTGCTGCGCTGCCTGGATGAAGCCGCTTTAGCCCTGCTCCCACTTCGCCCGTTCGATACCTGGCGCGTTGCCTTCGGTGGACCGGTGTTTTTCTGAGTAGCCTGTTTCACGGGCGCAGACCTCTGCGGCTTCTGAACCGGCTGAGACCTGCTCTGCTTCTGAACGGGCTGAGACCTGCTCTGCTTCTGAACGGGCTGAGACCTGCTCTGCTTCTGAACGGGCTGAGACCTGCTCTGCTTCTGAACGGGCTGAGACCTGCTTTGCTTCTGAACGGGCTGAGACCTGCTCTGCTTCTGAACGGGCTGAGACCTGCTTTGCTTCTGAACGGGCTGAGACCTGCTTTGCTTCTGAACGGGCTGAGACCTGCTCTGCTTCTGAACGGGCTGAGACCTGCTCTGCTTTTGCGGCTGGGCGCTGACCCACTCCTGAGACCGCTGATTAACCTGTTTACCGGAAACCCGGGATGTCTGCGTTTTGCTGACCCTGTTCTGTTTTGCCGGCTGCCGGGTCGCTTCGTATTTACGCGACGATTGCGTCGGGTTGCGATACACCTTCCCGTTGTTGTCAGCCAATAGCCTGCTACGACTGGCCTTGGCATTGACGTCACGCACGCTGGCCTTGGTTTTCAGCGTTTCCGGTTTCACGCGCCCTGACTTACTGTTGTATTTAGCAGTCCGGACGTCTTGCTTGTTGTAGGCGCGACCCCGTTGATCGGCGCTGCGCGGCCTCACATCATGTGTGCCGGCAATCCTCGCCTGCTGGCGGCCATCGCGATAGAGGTTGCGACCGGCATAATGTTCACGCCCGGGCCTGTAATTGCCGTGTCGTCCGCGGTGGTAAGGCCTGGGCCGGTACCTCCCCGGTCCCCAGTGACCATAGTGGCGGTGATGCCAGTAGTGGTTATGGTGCCAGTAGCCCCCGGTGTAGTAACCAACACTGAATGGCCCCCAACCCCAACTCAGCCCGAAGTTCCAGCCGCCCCAGGAGTTATAGCTGACATTGAACCCCCAGGTACTGTGACGGGGATAGTAGTAGTACGGTGAAACCCAGGGGGCATAGTACCAGCCGGATCCGTATACCAGCGTGTTGTGATAGACATAACTACCCATATAGCCGGGTGTATAGCCCACGTAGACCACGTCCGGAGTGCTGTCATAGACATAGACGTAGCGCACGTTGTAAACCGGCGAGGTGGGTTTTACGTAGACCACCTGTTGCGGACGGTGATCGGAGACCTGCCAGGGGCCACTGGGTGATGAGGAAATGTACCAGACCCCCTCGTCAACCAGGTAATAATTGCCATTGGCAAGAATGACCGTGGAACCCGTATTGCTCGCATAGGTCATATCGGCGCCGTCCACATCCTGGAAAGTGGGATCGCCGTCATACTGAACGTCCACATCCACTTCACCCCGGGCTACGGCTGCTGTTTGCGGTACCTGCGCGTCCAGAACTGCTTCCTGGGCTTCTTCGGTGCCAGCCACGTAAACCCGGGAGTCAGCCTGCGCGGAATCAGACGGAATATTGGCGAACGCCGGGGGTAAATCGTCTGCCGGACGGTAAGACCATGGCCCATCCAGGGAACCGGCTTCATACCAACGGCCAGCCAATACGATGTAAAACCTCTGCGTACTGACATGCATAAACACATCGTCGTCGGAGTTCTGCAATACCAGCAGATCATCGACCAGGGGTACAAAAGCTGCCGGGCCTTCTGTCACGACCAGTTCGGCCGGCTCAGTACTCACCACGATTTCCGGCGCATTGGCCGCAGTAATCGTCTCGGTAGTGAGTTGCCCTTCGGTTTCATTGTCAGTAACCAGGGCAGTTATCGCGCCTGGTGGACGGCTTTCAAACTGGTAGGGACCGGTCGCCTTGCGTGCCCGGTACCAGACATCCTTCGCCGCATTCAGGTAGTAATACTTGCCATCGAATATGAGCGGATAAGGCGTATTGATGATCGCCTGGTATGCGCTGTTCTCAATCTCGCGAAGCACCGGTTCACCATCGAGGCTCAGTAACAGCGCGGGGCTGTCTCTGTAAATGATGCGAGGCGGATCTGTGCTCAACTGGTCCAGCGCCTGGGATTCTGCTGCGGTGGCCTCTAGAGACGCTTCGACTTCGGCCATTGAAAATTCGAAGCTTCCCGACGATGACTCCCGTGCCAACGCCGAAGCAAGGGCAGCCTCGACATCATCGGTCCCCGCGGGAAACCGGGTTTCGGTCACGTCCAGATCCGTCGCAAGGATGGCCTGGCCGGAACGGTCAACTTTAACCGGAGACTCAAACCAGCCGGCCCCGAATACGGGTTCGGAATCTGCCGTTTCACGATAGGCCAAAGCCGCCCGAAAGCTGATCCTCGAGCGGTCGAATGCATCAACCTGAGGTGCATATATGGTGATGAACCCTTGCTCGAGTGGCAAAGTACGGGGCCAGTCCGCCGCCTGGGCAGGTTGGGACAACAGGGCGGGAAGGGTCATCAAAGCCAGCAGTAACTTAGGTATTAGTCTGTTCATGATCAATTCCTTTTCGCGCACAAAGGGCCCGGATACGGCTACACTATAGGTCTGTACCCATGAACACAGCGTGAACACAAAAACCGATGGGCAAGGGGAAAAAAAAGAAGACGGAGAAAAGATACCTCGAGGATTTTACTCGGCTCAGGTTGTTCAACCTGTTCGACAACCTGTCCAAAGAGGAACTGAGCCGTATCGGCAAGAAAACTGAAGTCCTTGATCTTAAGGAAGATGAAGTGGTTTGCGTGGAAAACACGCGATCGGAGTCGATGTACTTCATTTATTCGGGCGAAGTCAGCATTTCGCAGAAAGGCGTCGCTTTTGCCCACCTGGAATCGGGTGATTATTTTGGTGAAATGTCGCTGATTACCGGCCGAACCCGGAATGCCACGGTGACCACGCTGGTATCTTCTGTGCTGTTTGAAGTGTCTGCGGCCGTATTCGACCAGCTGTTTGAAAAATCCCCCACCGTCATGCACAACCTGTTGCTCACCTATGACGCGCGGCTCAGGCGGCATAATAACGTGGTAGTGGGTCAGTTCCTGAAACTGAAGCACCAGTTCGATGAACTGGAAGACAGCCACAACCGCTTGCTGCTCAGTGACAAGATGGCTTCCATTGGTTTGCTGACCGCTGGTATCGCGCACGAGATCAACAACCCGCTCTTTGTCATCACGGGCTACCTGAACGTGTTGAACGAAAGCCTCCAGGCAGGAGAAGTCTCCTCCGAAGAGCTGCAGGAGATCGCCGGGAAACTGAATACGGCCAGCAAGTCCATCGTCAAACTCGTCTCCGGGATCAAGACATTCGCCCGGATCGATGAAACCGCCCCGGTGGCTATCGACCTGAATTTTGCGATCCAGGAATCGCTGAACCTGGTGGCTTTTCTGTACAAGCAGGAAAACATAGGGCTGCAGGAAGATCTGGCTGACGAATCACCCATGATTCTGGGCAATATTGGCAAGCTGCAGCAGGTGCTGATGAACCTGTTCTCCAACGCCAAGGACGCGATGGAATCAACTGAAACCAAGCTCATTTCGGTGCAGACGCGCGTTGCTGGTCACCAGGTCATCGTCGAGGTCAACGATACAGGTTGCGGCATCAATCCGGCCGACATCAAGCGTGTTTTTTCGCGTGCTTACACTACCAAGCCTGTCGGCAAGGGCAGCGGGATGGGGCTGGACCTGGTGCGCAAGCTGGTTAAGGGTATGGACGGCAGTATCACCGTCGAATCAGAATTGTCCAAAGGCACGACATTCTGCGTCACGTTTCCCAGGTACGTTCAATAGCCTCTTACTGTCAAAACAAAAGACATGGAATTTACCAGTTTCTGTCATTCGAACAACCTCCCGGTTGCCGGAACAGCCCGGATAATATCAGCGACGACTTGCTCAAGGCCTTCTTCCGTTCTGAAATCCACTACTTCCGTGTCAATAATGAGGTAAGGAAAGCCACATTTCATAATCCATGGCCGATACAGGTCGTTGAGATTGGAGAGGTAGCTATTGCCGGAACTCGCCAGCTCAGCCTCTTCGCCGCGACTGCGCCCGATGATTCGTGACTTCAGCGCCTCCACATCGCTTTCCAGGTAAATAATCAGGTCCGGCGCGGGCTTGTTGGTCATCACCAGCCTGAAAAGGTCCAGGTATTTTCGATAATCTTCGTCGGTAATGTATTCATTGTTGTTCGAATTCTTCGTGAATATCTGGTCTTCGTAGATGCTCCGGTCCTGCGCAACTGACTGACCCTCCCGAAGCAACTCGCTCAAGACCCCCAGATCCAGTAACCGGGACAGGAAATAGGTTTCCTGGATCTTGTAACCCCAATACTCGGCTTCTTCTTTCACCTTCAAAAAACCGTTGCGATCTTTGCCGCTGAGCTTTTCTCCCTTGAGCCGGTCATAGGCGCTCACTGCCTCGTAATACTTTTGCAGGTAGCCGTTTTTCTTGACGTAGTCGACGCGTTCCAGGAACGAGACGATTCTGCCATTGGTTCTTTTCTCCAGCGCCTTGGTCAGGGTGGATTTACCGGCAGCGATATTACCGGCAATTGAAATGAGGTAGCTTTCCAAAGGTTTTCCTTTTTTGCTTACGGTCAGTCTGACTGGTCGGCGTATTGCTTGACTGCAATGAGCATGCTGGTCAGTATTTTGCGTTCTTCCGTGCTGATTTCCGGCCGCCAGATCTCGAACAGCAGGATAACGCGCTGTTGATCGCTATTGTTCCAGGCCTCGTGCTCAATGGAATCATCAAAAATCAGCAGCTCACCCTCAACCCAGGGACGCTCTTCATTACCTACCCTGAGTGCGCCGCAGTTTTGCGGCACGATCAGCGGCAAATGACAAATCAGCCGGGTGTTCATGAGCCCGTTGTGTGGCGGAATCCGGGTCCCAGGCGCCAATTTTGAAAACAGTGCCATGGGCGCTTGCGTGGCTATTTCAGGCATCGGCACCATTTCGAGCGCTTTGAGGGTGTGGGGAAAGAGCGCTGCGTTCTCCGCCACCAACTGGCTATGATCCCACAGGTAGAGAGCGCCCCAATCGTTGTTATCGGCGAGACCCTGATCATCCTGGCCGATCTTGGCGTCACCGGATTTGACGTAGGACAAAAAGCGCGACGGATCCTGCATCACGGGAATCAATTCCGCCCGGATCCGATCTGCCTCGGCCTCGATGGCTTCTGCTCCCGCTCATAAAACTGAATCTGGGGCAGGCCCGGATAGTAGAAACGGCGCGGCTGCTGATAAAAAATCTGCTTATCGCCAAAAATCAAATCCAGCGATTGCCTGAACCGTGGGTGACTTTCACCTGGAATAAAGCCGTCGGCCTGCAGCCTGTCCAACAGAAATGAACGGTACTCTTTCTCCTGTTCCGCGCAGGCTTTTTCCGCTTTTACCAGGTCCTGCCTGATATCCGGCGGTAAATCGGGTGCATTTTCTGCCAGCTGCATTGCATATTTATAGTGCTGCAAGGCCGGGCGCGATTGCCCTTGCTGTGTCAGCAGCTCGGCCTTGTAAAGAACCGCTCTCAGGTTTCGGGGCTGCAGTTCCAGTGATTTGTCGAGGGCTGACAGCGCCTTGACCTTGTCGCCCAGGCGCGAACAGGCAAAGGCCAGGCCCAGCCAGTGCATGGTATCGGCCTGGCCGGTCGCGATGATCTGCTCAAACCCGATTTTGGCCCTGTTGCCGTCACCCGCCTGCAGGGCGGAAAAGGACGCCTGGGTCATTTGCTGGATGTTGCTGCCTGTAGCGCTCACTTGCCTCTAAGCTCCCGTGTGACCTTCGTGCGATCAATATGGCTCAAATGAAGCACGCTTGGCAATCCCAAAAGCGTCGATGCGGCAGTGAGCTATGAGTAAATCAACAAAAGCTGTGTTTTTGATAGCCGCTGCATCCAAAACGGGGAAAATGGGATCATCAAAGGTGTAAGCCATATACTTCATGGGAGCTAATGATGGATCACATTGGATTAGGTGCAGGACTCGCGGCACTGGCCTTCTGGGGGTTTGTCGCCGCCGTTTCGGTGGCGGGAATCTGGGATGGCGTCCGCAAACGCGAGGCGCAGCACGAAACCCTTCGACGCCTGGCCGAAAGCGGACAGCCCATCGACAAGGAAGTCATGGACAAGTTGTTGATGCTCAACAGTGGCCGCTTTAAACGCTATGACATCGATTTCAAGGTGACGGCCTTATGGATTCTGCCCGTTGCCATCGGACTGGCGGTTATGGCGCTGGTTTTGGGTATGGGCGTGCCGCA
>Ga0316191_10000212_pt1 | contig 34758 bp, 26 predicted proteins | sample Eddworburr2cm_MG_FD_204928 | JGI IMG/M metagenome (GOLD analysis project Ga0316191, IMG submission 204928) | Coastal sediment microbial communities from Maine, United States - Eddy worm burrow 2 cm | ecosystem: Environmental > Aquatic > Marine > Coastal > Sediment | place: USA: Maine...
CGACGATCACCCGCCGCGGTTCGAGGGGAAAAACGATTTCGACGGCGTCGCCCGGCGCAAGCTGCCCCGAAATGCGTACATCGTGCGTGCCCGCGGCCAGCTTCAGGTAGGCAGTTCCGGCGTTACGCCAAAGGAACGGCTGGGCGACATCGTCGACGATGATGTCCCTGGGAATCCAGCCATCGGTCGCCGCCGGCACCGGAAGCGCCATGTCGACCATTGCATCGGCGGCCAGCTGCAACTCGAGCTGGTCGCCGGCGACGACAACGCGTGACACGCTGATCTGAACGCAATCCGGCGCGCACTCGGGTGCCTCGGTCAGGCGCCGTTGCAGCTCGTCAAGCATGGGTTCACCGGGTATTTCCGCCCGCGCAAGCGGCACCGTGGAAGGCGAAAGAGCCACCGAGAACAATATCGCCGCGGCCATGCCCGCGGCGCTGCGAGCACCGCCGCGCCGCGTTGGCCAGTCGAAACAGGACCTGGCGATCCAGCCCAGCAACCCGATCAGCGCAAAAACCGCTCCGAGTCGCCATGCCGTGTTGGCTACCGGACCCAGCAATACCAGCTTCAACGTCTGCTCCGGCGTCACCGGACCGTTCCACTGCAGCCGGTAGCGGTTCCAGTTCCAGTCTGGAACCCCGGGCCCGGTCTGCAAAACCGTGCCGGGTGAATAACGTTCCATCGGCACATCTGCCTGCGCAATCGGCCGCTGTAACTGCAAAGCCCGGACATCCTGGTCTGCTTTCGCCCCCACGGACTCGGCCAGCTCGAAAGCGGCCTGGGGCGCCGCGGCAGGCATATTTTGTGTAACCGGTCGCGGAGGTGCCTCACGGTACGCCATATCTCCGGCATACTCCGGCTGCCCTCCTTGCCACCAGGGGTTTTCCAGTTGCGGGTAGATCACCAGCCGGGCCTGCTGCGCGACGAAGGGCAGTGCCACGACAGCCGCAAGTACCAAAGCAAAAAGGCGGTAGCGCAACGACCAGGCCCGCAGACGCCCTTCCGGCGCCACCCGGGCAAGCGCCACGGCGAACAACAGGTTGAGGACGATCCAGCCAATATGCCTGGCATCGACGAAAACCAGCGCCATGGCCGCCAGCGCCAGCGTTGCGGCAGGCCAACCCAGTAGCCGGCCGGCGGCAACCGTGACCAGCAGCACGACAAAAATGTCGAGCAAACTCCACTGGCCATACCACGAGCCTCGCGCGGTATCGGCGCCCACGGCAGCAAGCAGCCTGTGGTTGGGTGGCAGGTTGAGCCAGACTCCGACGCTGTCCAGATCATGGGCCCAGCCACTTACCGGAAATTCCGCGACCCCCGAATCGATACTGCTTAGCGCTTCGAGCTGCAGCGAACGGCGGCGCAACTCGACCCCGGTGTCGCCCTCGGCTGCGCCCCCGGTAATCAATAACGTCTCGCCACCCTCGCTGGCGTTGCGCAGACGAAAAGGCTGGGTCATGTCAAGCCGCCAGCCCTGTGCCAACGTGCCAGCAAGCGCATCCAGCGCAAGATAGCCGTCGCCGTCGAAGTCAAGCCACAGGGAGCGCTCGAGCTGCAGCCGGTTGCGCTCTTCCTCGCTGCGCCCACGGCTGCGCTCGGCGATACCGTAACGATCGCCCGGGCGTAGCAGAAACGCTGCCAAACCGCTCCATTCCTCTGGCACACCGGCCTGCGCCGGATCGACCGCCACGCCGCCCTCAAACTGGGTGACCCGCAATTGCGGCAGCGGCTCGTACACCCAGATCTCCTCGTCCGGCCATTCACCGCCAGCGGCGCCGAGCTCCGCATTGCCGACGATCCCGATAGCGCGCGCGCTCAGGTTGATCACCCAGCTACCCGGCCGCACCTGCACCCGCAAAGCGCCGTCAGGCTCCAGCCGGGCCGGCAACAGCGCTGCGAGCGCCGTGGGCACGAATCCTGCCGGCAGCACCGTACCCAACACGACCTCGCGCGCCGGCCCTGACACCTCGAGCAGGAGACGAGTACGCAAGAAAACCGGGCTGCCATCTTCGAGGCGGCGGAAAACGCGGACCCGAACCGCGGCCGCCGTGGCTGCCTGGCGTGGCCGCTCGCCCAGCCACAGGGTGTTTTCATCGCGCTGCGGAAAATCGATGCGACGACCATCCACGAATAAATCGACCACGCCTGTGGCGCCGGGAATGCGCAGTCTTGAGGGACGCTTCTGCCACTCCAAACGTCCTTCGATACGCCGTACGCCAGCTTCCAGCCGGACAGCCGGCCCACCGCCATGCAATGTCACAGCCGCCGCATCGCCGTCGACGCTCAGCTTTTCCGGCCAGTACATGACGCCGCCGGGTAGCGGCACCCAGGCGTCCGTGAACAACTCCCAGGTTTGTCTGAAGCTGGCGCCGGTCGCATCGGCCTCCAGCAGCAGTACGCTCGGCCAGGCACAGACAAATCCGGAGCGATCACGACTGCCGGGGATCAAAGACGGACACTGGCGGTACTCGAGCCCATGCATTACCCATGGCACCCACGCTTCCAACGGCTCGGGAACGGTCGTCGCATCCTGGGCGACAACCTCAGCACCGGCCAATACCAATACGCCGACTACCGCAATAACAACTCGCGAGATTCTCTTCACCCCTCTCCCCCTGCTCAGGGTCGCCGGGTCAGGCGGCTGACCACGACGATCGCCAACGCAGATATCAGCACACCCGGGACGATTTCGTACAAATCGAATATTCCACCGCTGAGCTGCTTCCAGACGATGACCGTAACCCCGCCGAGCAAAATGCCCGCTATGGCACCCTGGCGGGTCATTCCCTGCCAGTACAGGGAGAGTACGACCGCCGGACCGAACGCTGCGCCAAATCCGGCCCAGGCATAGGCCACCAGCTCGAGCACTTTGCTGTCGGGATCCCGCGCCAGCCAAAGCGCGATCGCGGCGATGCCGAGCACGGCGCCGCGCCCGACCCACAACAGCTCCTTCTCGCTGGCATCCGGACGCAGGCGGCCCTTGTAGAAGTCCTCGGCGACGGCCGATGAAGCCACCAGTAACTGTGAATCGGCGGTACTCATCACCGCGGCGAGGATTCCCGCGAGACAGATTCCCGCGACCACCGGGTGGAGAAGACCGGCGGCCAGCGCCATGAAGACCTTTTCACTGTCGGCACCCTCGAGCGGCGTATCGAGCGCGACGATTCCGGTCAGTCCGATCAGCAGGCCCGCAAACAACGCGACACTGACCCAGCTCATCGCGATCATCCGCGACGCCGCGATCTCTTCGGCGCTGCGGATCGCCATGAACCGGGCGAGGATATGCGGCTGCCCGACATACCCCAGGCCCCAGCCGAGCAGCGACACCACGGCAACCACTGACAGGGCCTCGCCACCACCGTCCGTGAACGGGTCCAGCAACGCCGGGTTGACCGCCTCGAGAGCGGGGCCAAGCGCTCCGGGGCCGCCGATCTCCCCGAGTGCGATGACCGCGACCAGCGTCAACGCAAAAAACATCAGCAGACCCTGGAACAGATCAGTCCAGCTCACCGCCAGGAATCCGCCGACAAACGTATAGGCGATGACCGTCACTCCGCCGACTGCGACGGCCCAGCCATACGGCAGGCCGAAAACCGCCTCGAACAACTTGCCGCCGGCAACCAGCCCGGAACTGGTATAGAAAGTGAAAAAGATCAGGATAAAAGACGCGCACAACATCCGCAGGATCCCGCTGCGATCGGCAAACCGGCGCTGAAAATATTCCGGCAGCGTAATCGCATCGTTGTAGCGTTCGGTCGCGCGGCGCAAACGTGCTGCGACAAAACGCCAGTTGAGATACGTCCCGACCAGCAAACCGACCAGCAGCCAGGCCGACTCCAGACCCGCAAGATAGGCGTAGCCCGGGAGACCCATCAGCAACCAGCCGCTCATGTCCGAAGCCTGCGCCGACAGGGCGGTCACCCAGCGCCCGAGGCGGCGTCCCCCGAGAATGTAGTCCTTGAGATTCTTGGTGCGCCACCAGGCGACGGCACCGATCAGCAACACCACGACGAGATAGATGGCGAACGTAGCGGTTATCAGCGGGCTGAATTCAATCATTGTTTTCATCGCAACTGCCGGCCCATGGCACTGTGACATACACTCGGGCACAGGAAAACCTGAGATCCTGCCTTACATGCACCGCGGTAATGGCTGCTGCGGCGCAAATTATCACTTCGCGCTTTGCAACGGCGGCATTTCCCATTAACGTTGCTTGCATCTCATGAGGGTGAGGACATGGGGCACAGCGATCGCCCCGGAGAAATTCTCCGGTTCTGGTTTGCCGAAACTCCGCGCAGCGCATTCGAGATCGATGCCCGGATGGCGCTGTGGTTCGGCGACGAGCAACAGCTCGTGACAATTATCCGGGAACAGTTCCTCGACGACGTGGAACGCGCCAGTCGCGGCGATCTGGACGACTGGGCCGGGCACCCGCGCAGCCGTCTGGCGCTGATTCTGCTGCTCGACCGTTTTCGCCGGACGCTGCATCGCGGGACGGTGGCCACCTATGCGAAAGACCATGAGGCCCTGCGCCTCACCGTTCACGGCATCGAACGCAAACACGACCGCGAACTGACCGAGATCGAGCGCGCCTTCTTCTACATGCCGCTGCAACGCTCCGAGTCAATCAAGGTGCAGGAATTCTCGGTGCGGATATTTGGCTCGCTGCTGCGCGCGGCAGACCCATCCTATAAGGCCACGTTCCAGACGTTTCTCGATTTCGCACAACTGCACCGTGACATCGTGCGCCAGTTCGGCCGTTTTCCTCACCGCAACAAGACGCTCGGGCGTGCGGACACCGCCGAGGAGCAGGCCTATCTCGGCGCGGACCTGCGCGGTTTCGGCTAGACGACAGGCAAACGCCACAAACCACACCCGGCCACATATAAAAACGGGGACATGGCTCTGAACCATGTCCCCATATACAACACCGCGTGGCGGCGGGCAGCGCTAGCGCTGGCCTGCAATCCAGCGGTCGACCTTGGCCTCCAGTACATTCAGAGGCAACGCACCGTCCTGCAGCACAGCCGCATGGAATCCGCGGATGTCGAAACTGTCACCCAATTCCTGTTCGGCGCGCGTGCGCAGCTCACGGATCTTCAGTTGCCCGATCTTGTAGGCAAGCGCCTGGCTGGGAATCGCGATATAGCGGTCAATCTCGGCAACGACGTCGGCTTCCCCTATCGACGAGTTGTCACGCATGAATGCCAGCGCCTCATCGCGACTCCAGCCCTTTGCGTGCATACCGGAATCGACGACCAGGCGGATCGCGCGCCACATTTCCGCGGTCAGCGCTCCATAGTAGGAGTAGGGATCCTGGTACATGCCGAGCTCGGAACCCAGCGACTCGGCATAAAGACCCCAGCCCTCGACGTAGGCCGTGCTGCCGCCGAAACGGCGAAAACGCGGCAGCTCGTCGAGCTCCTGCGCCAGCGCAATCTGGAAATGATGCCCGGGCGCAGCCTCATGCAGATAAATCGCCTCGATGTTGTAGCGGGGACGAGACTTGAGGTCGTAGGTGTTCACGTAAAACACGCCCGGTCGCGTACCGTCGGGTGACGACGGCATGTACGAGGCCGCTGCAGCGGACTGCTGGCGATAATCCTCGACCGCGCGGATCTCGAAGTCGGCCTTCGGCAGCAGCGAGAACATCTCGGGCACTGCAGCATCGACCCGGCCCTTCAGCGAACGGTACGCCTCGAGCAACTGGTCCGGCTCGGCATAGAAAAACTGCGGGTCCTCTTTCAGATGGTCGAAAAACTCGTTCAGGCTGCCCTCGAACCCAACCTCGTCCTTGACCCGCTCCATCTCGGCACGAATCCGCGCAACTTCCGCCAGACCGATCTCGTGAATTTCCTCGGCGCTCAGCGCGGTCGTGGTTGTCTCACCGACCAGGTAGTCGTACCAGGAACGGCCGTTCGGCAACTCAGATAAGCCTACCGAGTCGCGCGTATCCGGAAGGTAGACGTCACGGATGTAATCGTGCAGTTTCTGATAGGTCGGCACGATCTGCGTGGTGATCGCTGCCTTGTACGCGGCGGTCAGCCGGTCGCGCTCGTCGCCTGCGATGGCCTCCGGCATGCGCGTGATCGGCCCGTAAAAAAGACTCTGCTCCGGATCCTCGACCACCTGCGAGGCGAGCTGGGGCAACACGCGGTCCATCAGCACGCGCGGCTGGACGATCCCCTTGGCGCGGCCCTCGTCCATGTTGACGATCGCCTGGTCGATCCACACGACAAAGCCGTCGACCCGGCCGAGGAAATTGTCGTAGTCCTCAGCGCTAGCGAATGGCTGCACGCTGGCGCCGGACCCGAGCTGGGCAAACAGGTTCGGCACGCTGAAAAACTGGTTGACCGGCAGCAGGTAGGCGGGGTACTGAAACCCCTCGATGGCCTGCTCGCGCTCGCTCTTGAAGACCTCGTAGGTCAGCAGGTCCTGCGCTTCCAGCGAAGATGCGTCGAGCGCATTGATCAGCGCCAGGTACTTCTCCTCGAGCGCGCGCGATGCGGCGCGGTATTCCGGGCCGATAGTGTTGGTCAGCCGGTCGTTGTACCGGTTGTCACCGATAAACGTCGCATACACCGGATTGAGCACCAGCATCTCGTCGAAGTACTCCTCGACGATTTCGTTGAGACGTGCGGACGCATCGACCAGCGCCGGTTGCTCCGGCGTCGGCGCGGCGGCCGCCGGGGCGGGCTTTGCGGCGGACTCTGCCGCCGCCGGCACCGGCTCCTTCTTCGAACAGGCACTGCTCAGCGCAAGCGCCAGGATTACAAAAATCAATCTCTTCATCTTCTCCCACTCCGCTCTGCTTCTCGGCGGCCGCGCCGCCAGAGCTGGCGCGACAGCGCGGGTTTCATCCAAACGCCGGCCGGTCATGGACCGGTCCGGCAGTGCACTTATTCGGGCAGCCGCTTACTCGCCACCGCGATCGTCGTTCCAACGGCGGATTTTTGCCGCCAGCACGTCCAGCGGCAATTCGCCATCGTTGAGCACCTGGCGATGGAAGGCTTTGACATCGAAATCGTCGCCCCAGGCGGCCTCGGCCTCGTCACGAAGGGAACGAATCTGCAACTGACCTATTTTGTAGGCCAGTGCCTGGCCGGGAATCGCGATGTAACGCTCCGCCTCGGACACCGCGCGCGCCTCCTTGACCGCGGTGTTGGAGTACATGAACTCCAGAACCTGCTCGCGGGTCCAGCCCTTGTGATGCAGGCCGGTATCGACGACCAGGCGGATCGCGCGCCACAGTTCCGCCGCAAGCGCGCCGAAATACTGGTACGGATCCTCGTAGACGCCGAGTTCCTTGCCCAGGGATTCGGCGTACAGGCCCCAGCCCTCACCATACGCGGTGTAGCTGCCAAACCGGCGCAGCCGTGGCAGGTCGGTCAGCTCGATAGCCAGCGCGTTCTGGAAGTGATGCCCCGGAACCGCTTCGTGCAGGAACAACGACTCCATTCCCCAACGCGGGCGCGCCGACAGGTCGTAGGTATTGACATAGAAAACACCGGCGCGCGAGCCGTCCGGCGATGGAGAAACATAGGATCCCGCCGACGAGGATTTCGCCCGATACGCCTCGACCGGGCGGATTTCATATCCGGTTCGCGGCAGCCTATCGAACAGCTTGAGCGCCTTGACGTCCAGATCCGCCATTAACGAGCGGTACGCGGTCAGCAGTTCTTCTTCCGAACCGAAATAGAACTGCGGATCATCGTTCAGAAACGCGAAGAACTCGTCCAGCGTACCCTCGAAACCGACCTCGGCGATAACCGCCTGCATCTGCTCGTGGATACGAGCTACCTCGGCAAGACCGATTTCGTGGATCTCGTCCGGGGTCAGATCGGTCGTCGTATAGCTTTTGACCCGGTATGCATACCAGGCCTCGCCGTCGGGCAGCGCATTGAGCCCGACGGTATCGCGCGCGGCCGCAATGTAGTTGTCCTGGATGTACGCCAGCAGACGCCGGTAGGCGGGCATGACTTTGGTCGCTATGGAGTCGCGATAGGCCGCAGTCAACCTGTCACGATCTGCACCGGTGATGGTCTCCGGCATGTTTTCTACCGGCTTCCAGAAAATCGTCTGCTCCGGATCGTCTTTCAGCAGCGCCTCGATCTGCGGCACGACCCGCTCCATCAGGATGCGTGGCTGCACAACGCCCTGCGTCGTCCCGACCTTCATGTTCGCGATAGCCTGGTCGATCCAGACGACGAAATCGTCGCTGCGCGACAGAAAATCGTCGTAGTCCTTAACGGTATTGAAAGGATGCAGGCCGCCGCCCGCGCCGAGCCGCGCGAACGAGTTGTGCATGCCGTAGAACTGGTTCACCGGGATAAGATGTGCCGGAAATCTGAAACCCTCTATGTTCTCGCGCAGATCGCGTTCGAATACCAGGTAGGTGAGCCGGTCCTGGCCCTCTAACGCCTCCGCATCGATCTCACCGAGCATTGCGAGGTAACGGGTATTCAGAGCCTTCTCTGCCGCCCGGTGCTCCGGGCCGATGTTGTTGGCAATGTGGTCGTTATAACGGTCATCGCCGATAAACGTCGCGAACAACGGATTGAGCTTCAGCGTTTCCTCGAAATACTCCTCAGCCAGTCGATTCAACCGGGCAGCGGAATCGTCGGAGGCGACTTCCGCGACCACCGGGGCAGCGCTGTCGGCAGCCGCCGGTGTTACGTCGTTCTCGTTATCGCCGCCACTGCAGGCGGCGCCAAGCGCCATTGCGGCAAGCGCTATCGTCAGGCGTGGGTTCATTTTGGCCCCTTTGCGGGTGAGCGCATGATTGTTTCGGAAGCGGACGGATTGGCGGCGCAGCATACTCGTATCCGCGCCGCGATACCAAATGCCGGCGGCCCTCGTGTGTGCGCCCTTGCGCGCACCGAAGCGCCCGTCCCGAAGCACGCTGCCCGCAGTTACGACACCTACATCCGCGCCGCGATCCAGCGATCCGTGCGCGCCTCGAGCACCGCCATAGGCAGCGCTCCACCGCGCAGCACCATGCTGTGGAAGGCCTTCACGTCGAAGTCGTCACCGAGCTTCTGCTCGGCCCGTGCCCGCAACTCGAGTATCCGAATCTGGCCGATCTTATACGACAGCGCCTGTCCGGGAATCGCGATGTAGCGCTCTACCTCGGCGACGACATCGGACTCGGCCAGCGACGAATTCTCGAGCATGTATGCAATCGCCTGCTCGCGGCTCCAGCCCTCGGTGTGCAGGCCGGTATCCACGACCAGACGCATCGCCCGCAGCATTTCGTCGTTGAGTTTGCCGTAGTACTGGTAGGGATCGGTGAACAGGCCGAGCTCGCGGCCAAGCGATTCGGCATACAGTGCCCAGCCCTCGACGTAAGCAGTGTAGCCACCGAAGCGGCGAAACCGTGGCAGGCCGGTCAATTCCTGCTGGATTGAAATCTGAAAATGGTGACCCGGCGAGGCCTCGTGCAGCGACAACGTCTCCATGCCGTAAATCGGCTGGGCCTTAAGGTTGTGGGTATTGACGTAGAAAATACCCGGGCGCGAACCATCCGGCGCAGGGCGCTGATACGACGCGCCGGCCGAGGACTCGGCACGGAACGCCTCGACCTCGCGAATCTCATAGTCGGCCTTTGGAAAATCTGAAAATAACGCCGGCAGTAACGCGTCGATACGAATTTTCAGGTCACGATAGCCGGCCAGCAGATCCCCGGCATTGTCGAAAAAGAAACTGTCGTCGTTTTTCAGATAGTCGAAGAAGTCCGCCAGTTCACCTTCGAAGCCGACTTCGTCGCGCACCCCCTCCATTTCTGCACGAATCCGCGCAACTTCCGCCAGTCCCAGTTCATGGATTTCGCGCGCGCTTATCGTCGTGGTCGTGCTGACCCGGGCGCGGTAGTCGTACCAGTCAGCTCCATCGGGAAGCTCCGACCAGGCCACCGTTGCGCGCGCATTCGGCAGATAGTCTTCCTCGATGTACTGGTAAAGACGGCGGTAGGCCGGAACCAGCTGTTCGCCGATTGCGCCGCGATACGCCGTGGTGAGCCGGTCACGTTCCGCCGCACTGAAATCGTCCGGCATATTCGCGACAGGCACCCAGAACAGGCTCTCCCGGGGATCTTCCACGACATGCGCCGCAAGCTGCGGCAATACCTTTTCCATGATCACGCGTGGCTGCACCACGCCCTTCTCGATCCCTTCGCGCATGTTCGCAATGGCCTGGTCGACCCAGATCGTAAAATCATCGATACGACCGAGAAAATTGTCATAGTCAGCGACCGTTGCAAACGGCTGCGCCGAGCGTCCCGAGCCAAGCATCGCCATCAGGCTGGGCATGCTGAACATCTGGTTGATTGGCAGCAGGTAAGCGGGGAATTCGCTGCCCTCGATCGCCTCGCGGCGCCCCAGCATGAATACTTCGAGCGTCAAAAGGTCCTGGTCTTCGAGCGCATCGCCATCGATTTCCATGGCCGCCTCGAGGAAACGCCGCTCCATTGCCAGCTGGGCGGCCCGGTGTTCCGGTCCAATGCTGTTGCCGAGACGATCGTTATAACGGCTGTCACCGATAAACGTGGCCGTCACCGGGTTGAGCTCGAGGTTTTCCTCGAAATAGGCATCGACAAGACTGGCGAGCCGCGCCGATGCGGTCTCGGATCTACTCCCGGTTTCGCTGTCGGTGTTCAAGGCCGGCGCGGCCGCAGCCTGGGTGCTTGCCGCCTTCACCGCCTGATCTGTGGAACCCGCATCATTGCCACACCCGCACAGAAACGCCATCGCCAGCACGCCGATCAGACCCTGTTTCATTTGTCAGCCCCCTACGCAGTTATTCCGCCTTTCTAGCCCAGGCGGCTGCGAGATACCAGTCAATGGCGATTCTGACGCCACGGGGAAGATTCGGTTCCTTAGCTCTTCGCACTGCCAGGCAGGGGAAAGGGGGAAAAGGCGGCGGGCCAGGAACCGGTGCTGGGGGCATTGCACCAGGTCCGCTGGCCCGCCAGTTGCGGTCAAATCTACCGCCGCGGGAATCCGTTCCCGCGGCGGGTACTGCAGCGCTGTCCGTTAGTCAATCTCTTCGTCATCATCCTCGCAAAACGCATCGGGCGAGAGCTCGCAGAGTTCATCGAGCAACTCGTCGAGATCTTCGATGCCGCAGTCAGGGTCGGCCAATACGGCAAGGGAGTCGCCAACGCACAGCAGCTCCTCTCTTTCGCCGGTAGGGGTGTCATCTTCGAGTGCAACCGCCAGCACGAAACCGACATCCTCGAGGTAGTACTTGAACTCGGTTTCGCCCGGGCTCAACGCCGCCGTATCACGCGTCTGCAAGCACTGATCGTTGCATGGGAAAAGCGGGTTTTCCTCGTCCGGGCTCGTCGCCAGGCTGACATACTCGACGACATCTTCAGCCTCTCCGACCAACCATTCCTGTCGATCGGCCTCGCCTTCGGCCGGCACTGCGCGCATCAGCACGCCGCCTTTCGCACCTTCGATTCCGGAGAAGAATGATCCGTCTATATCAACCAGATAGCCGTCTTCGAAATTGCGCGAGACTTCGCCGCAATAGTAGACCGCGCCGTTGACGTCCTGGGCAAACTCGTCGTCGGTGATTTCAACCGGCTCGTAGTCGATAGTGCCGTCTTCCTCATCTCTCTCCTCGATCACGACCGCGTCCACGACAGTGCGGCACAATACGACCGGTGCGTCATCGTCGCCCGGATCAGGGTCGTACCCTTCCGCTTCACGAACTTCATCGGTTACCGTGACGACCACGATTTCTTCGAAGTCCTCGCCGGCACGAAGAACATAGGTATGTCCGACAGTCAGGTTTACATAGGGGTTGGGCTCGTAGGTGTCCCCGATATCATCGGGATCGATAAACGTGATGGCCGGGTCTTTCAGCGGATCCGGATCATAGCGATCCTCGCCGAGCAGGTCGCAGGCCTCGTAACGAGCTTCGCGCTGATCAAAGCACTCGTCCGATTCTTCGTGGCGCTCCTCCCAGGCCCCGGCGAAACATTCGCCGCGCTCCTCATCGTCACCGATATTCAGGCACTTGGCCCTCGCTTCCCGGAAATTGTCATTAACGTCCGCGCGACATGCGCCGAACATTTGCCTGGCTGTTTTGGAACAGTAAGGCAAACCCGCCTCCGCCGTCTCAAATGCCGCCCATGGTGACAGCGCCAGTGTCAGCACCGCCAGAAACAGATACTTCCTCATTAGTCATTTCCTCCATCCGGTCTCAGCCAAATTCATGTCGCTCGATTTGGCGCTCGCAGGAATTTTTCGCTCTGCCCTCGTTTAGACGACAACGGCAGGAAAATCCTTCGCCATTGCCAGGAGAGCTGTCGCGGACCAACACCGCGATGTATTTGCACTGAGGCCGCGCTGATCTCATGCTGTGATGACAGGCGCGCTCGGCTACCTAACCGAACCCGGCTTGCGAGCGCGCGGTCGCAAGTCACTGTCGTTCCGCCGAATCGCTGACACGCGGGAGCGAAGGATTTGCCGTCGTCCGGCGTCTATATAAAAAGGGCCGGGAACAGTCGTGGCGAAACCAATACATGCAGACCGGGCAATAGCCCGGAAAATACTCAGGGGTGACGAGACCGCGTTCCGCACCCTGTTCGACGATTTTTTCCCGCGGCTGTACCGTTTCGCGATGGCGCGCCTCGGTGGTGATCATGACGCTTCGCTGGAAATCGCCCAGCAGACGCTGTGCAGCGCGATCGAGAATCTCGATCAGTATCGCGGCGAGGCGGCGCTCTATACCTGGGTTTCCCAGATCTGCCGCAATGCCCTGATCGACCACTGCCGCGCCACGAACCGGGAAGCGAACCGGGTCGTTTTGATCGAGGATCAACAGGAGGTACGCGCCGTTCTGCAGGCGATGACAGGGCCGGCGACCGAAGAACCCGAGGCGCTTGCACGCCGCGCCGAACTTCGCCGGCTGATCCAGTCGGTCATGGATCACCTGACGCCGCGACACGCGGACGTCCTGGAATGGAAATACGTGGATGGTCTGAGCGTAAAGGAAATCGCCGCGCGCCTGCGGGTTAGGCCGAAAGCGGCCGAATCTCTGCTGACGCGGGCACGCCAGGCCTTTCGCGAGACGATAGGCGCACTGACGGGCGTCACCAGTATGCCCGGTAGCGAACGCCCTGAATGACCAGGGTTCGAGGCTAATGACTATGAACGATGGCGATTATCGGGAAAACGGCGGCGACGAACGCGATGTCGTGGGCGAGATTATTCGTGCCGCTGGCAAGCGCGTGACCCCATCCGCCGCGGCAATGGCCGACGCGCGTGCTGCGGTGACCGCAACCTGGGAACGCAAAACGAGACATACCCGGCGGTGGCAACGGCTGCAGTGGGGCGCGATCGCGGCCACAGTTGTCGTGGCAGCGGTTGTCTGGATCCAATTTCCGCGAACCGACATTGGCAGCGTCGCCACCACCTACAAGGTCATCGGCGAGCTTTCGATAGTCGCGGCCGACAACAAACCGGCCGCCACACGGCTTGGCAATGATGATGCGATCAACACAGGATCGACACTGCAAACGGGCACCGCCAGCTTTGCTGGTTTGCGTCTTGGCGACGGCTCGTCGCTGCGGATCGATGAACAAACGCGGATCGTGCTGGCTGCGGCGGGCGTGATCGAATTGTTAACGGGCAGGATTTATGTCGATACCTACGGTCGCGCGGAAGGCAGTCCGGGCGTTGAGATAAGAACGGGTGGCGGTGTGTTTCGTGACATCGGGACCCAGTTCGAGGTTCGGCAAACGCAGGATACGCTGCGGCTGCGGGTACGCGACGGAAGCGTGACTTTTGCCAGCGCCACGGTCAGTGCACTGAGTAATGCCGGCGAGGAGGTTGTCGTTGATGCCACAGGCGCAGTGTCGCGTTCCCCATTCTCGCCCAGCGATCCGGGCTGGAATTGGACCTTACAGGTCGCACCGCTACCGAGGCTGGCGAACATCGCGCTCGATCAGCTGCTCGCATGGGTTACCCGCGAAAGCGGTCGCGATGTCCGGTTCGCCAGCGCTGCTGTCGAAGGGCAGGCATCACGAACCCGGTTGCATGGCCGCGTCGACCGGCTCTCCCCGCTTGAGGCTCTCGAAGTAATGCTGGCAACTACCGACCTGTCTTACGAGCTGCTCGAGGACGGTTCGATCCTGATCCGGGACAATAGCGGTGCGGCCGCAGAGCGCCAAAGTGAGAATCCGGACCAATGAAAACAGAGCCCTGCTGCTAAACTGCGCGGACAAAAAATGACGGCGCCCATCAGGTTGATTCGCTTATGCCGGCGCATAGTGAAGCCCGGCGAGACCGGCCGACGCATGACACTGTTGTGCCTGCTGGCTCTGGCCGACGCGTCTCTTTTCGGCGCGTCTCTTTTCGGCGTTCCGGCCCGCGCAGAGACCGCGCCAGCGTTGCGCGGCAAGTCAGTGCAGCGCGCCATAACCCTGATGGAAGCGCAGCATGGCGTCGCCGTCTACTACAGCAGCGATCTGGTGGCGCCATGGATGAGCGTACGCAGTGAACCGGGCCGCGGCGACCCTGCTGATCTACTTGCCCAGATCGTCGCGCCCTATGCGCTGGCGGTCGAGCGCGGACCGCAGGGCAGCCTGCTGATTACCCGGCGTGGAGCAGCCGTGCCGGATCATACCGGGGAGCTGCTCGGCATCGTCAAGGAGACCGGGTCTGGCAACCGCGTCAGCGGCGCGGATGTCTCGATCATCGGCCAGCGCCTCGCCACGAAGACGTCGCTCGGGGGACATTTCAGCTTCAGCGATCTCGCCCCGGGCTCCTATGTGGTGCAGGTAAACCAGTCCGAGCGCGCGGTGATCACGACGGTGGTTGCCGATGTCGAATCGGGCAAGACCTCGGTCGCACTGATTGACGTACAAACGCCGGAGGTCAGAGAACTCGGGACAATGGTCGTCAATGCGAGCCGCTACCGCATCGACCGCAAGATTCCACCATCGCACCGATTCCTTTCAATTGAAGACATCGAAAAACTGCCGGATCTCGGTGACGACCCGATCCGCTCGGTCAACCGGCTCCCGGGAACCGCCAACAACAGCGTCACTGCGAAATCCAATATCCGCGGCGGTGCGACAGACGAGTCGCTGGTGCAATTCGACGGGATGCGACTGTTCGACCCGTTTCACCTGAAGGACTTCCAGAGCATATTCAGCACCATCGATTCGCGTATCGTTAGCAGCCTCGATGTCTATACCGGGGCTTTCCCCGCCACGTTCGGCGACCGAATGAGCGGTGTTATCGACATCGGCACGATCGATCCCAGCGTGACGCGGATAAACGAACTGGGCCTGAGTTTTTTCAACGCATCGATTCTCAGCGCCGGACCGCTCGACGGTGGCCGCGGCGACTGGCTCGTCTCCGCGCGCCGCGGCAATCTCAATCTGCTATTGGATGCCGTGGACTCGGATCTCGGCGATCCGCGCTATGTCGATGTCTACACCCGGCTCGGCTACCAGGTCACGGACCGGCTGCGCGCCTCGGCCCACTTCCTGTATTTCGGTGACGACATCAATCTGAAGGACCCCGACGAAGAAGAGGATGCCGACGCCGACTACGACGACTATTACTACTGGCTGCGGCTCGACTACGACCTGACCAATAGCGTCTCCGGGCACACGATCGCCTCACGCGCGGAACTCGACAGCAAACGCAGCGGCAGCGCCGAGAAGGAGGGCGTCAGCCACGGCTGGCTGAACGACGACCGCAACTTCACCATCAACTCACTGCAGTCGGAGCTGAGCTGGCGCGCGGCGGACAACCTAGGTCTCGAGTTCGGCGGTGAGCTGCGCCAGCAAGAGGGCAAATACGATTACCAGGACGCTGCCGAGTTCGAGCTGGTGTTCCTGACTCCCGGCGCCAGTCTCGAACCCGAACGCGAACGCGACATCAGGACCCGTCCCGATGGTTACCAGTACGGGTTGTACACCCGTGCCCGGATCGGGGTTACCGATAAACTCGCGGCCGACGCAGGTCTGCGCTGGGATCGGCAAACGCTCGGCGCCAACAGCGACAGCCAGTTCAGCCCGCGCCTCGGGCTGATGTACGGACTTACCGACTCCACCGAATTGCGGGCCAGCTGGGGCCGCTTTTACCAGTCGCAAAGCGTAAACGAACTGCCGGTCTCCGACGGCGTGGTGGATTTCGACGACGCGCAACGCGCGGATCACCTGGTACTTAGCGTCGAGCAAACCCTGCCCACAGACATCGTGCTGCGGGTCGAAGCGTATGACAAGGACATGGACGACCTGCGCCCGCGTTTCGAAAACTTCCTCAACCCGCTGGTGTTGCTGCCCGAGCTGACTCCCGACCGGGTGCGAATTGATCCCGACAGCGCCCGCGCCCGGGGCATTGAAACGTCACTATGGGGCAAGCATTCCACCTGGCTCGACTGGTGGGTCACTTATTCCTGGTCTACCGTGAAAGACCGTTTCGACCGCGGCAACATACGCCGTGCCTGGGACCAGCAGCAGGCCTTGCGCGGCGGGATGGTGATGGGCCTCGGATACTGGGAATTCAGCATCGCCGGCGATTTCCATAGCGGCTGGCCTACGACCCCGATCGAGCTGCTCGCGGAAGAGCCGCAAGTTATCGTCGGCACCGGACCTCGAAACAGTAAACGCCTCGGCGATTTCAAATCGGTCGATATCCGGATCGCCCGGGAACTGGTGTTCCAACGCAGTTCGGCAACGCTTTTTCTCGAGGTTGCCAATGTATTCGACTGGAACAACGAGTGCTGCATCCAATACGATGTCGATGACGAGGACGGCCCGTTGGAGCTGGATACGGAATCCACTAAATACCTGCCCATCTTTGCCTCGCTCGGACTCGTCTGGCGTTTCTGAAACTCCCCATTTAATTAGGCGAGGTACGGCGATGTTGCAATGGCACAGCCGCACGGCAATCAGATTCCTGAGCTACGGTACCCTGATACTGTTGCTTTTCCAGACGCTCGTCATGATCGCCGGAACCGGTGACGACGCGCTGGGATTGTTCATTCGCCCAAAACCCACAGATGTCTTCGGCACCAGCGAGTTCTCCACCGTAGAGCTGTTACAAACGGCGTTGCTGTTTGCCAGTATCGCGGTGACCGGATGGTACGCGGCATCGTTGCCGCAGACCCGGCCGATGACTACCGTGATCGCTCTGTTCCTTGTGCTACTGCTGGTCCGCGAGCAGGACTACCACATCGACCAGTGGCTGCCCTGGGGTACCTGGCTCCTTCCCGCTGCGCTGGTCGCGATTTGCCTGGCGTTCGTGGCGTGGCGAAGCCGGCTCGAACTGCGGCTCCAGGGCGATGCCCTTGCCACGAGCGCAGCCTTCGGCCTGCTCTTCGCCGGGCTCCTGATTCTGGTCGGGTTCTCGCGAATTTTCGGCCAGACCGGGTTATGGACGGCGCTGTTGGAAGACGACTATCAGCGTATCGTCAAACTCGCGGCTGAGGAAAAAACCGAACTCCTCGGCTATTGCCTGCTGCTCGCGGGTTGTATCGAACTGCGCTATTCGCCCCTTCGCCGCGCATCCGGGCACCAGGACGACGACCGGGGTCAGTAGAAAAGCAGCCTGTGCTAGTATCGAGCGCCCGCAGACTCCTGCAGTTTTCACGGCCCGGAGGCCGCACATGATCGTTGGTGAAGCAAAACGCGTGGCAATCCTCGGCGGCAGCCGGATTCCCTTCGCAAGAGCACATACGGCGTACGCCAGAGTCGGTAACCAGGCGATGTTGACCGCCGCGTTTCGCGGTGTCGTCGACAAGTTCGACCTCCACGGAGTCCGCCTCGACGAAGTCGCGGCAGGCGCAGTAATGAAACACTCGCGAGATTTTAATCTCTGCCGCGAATCCGTTCTCGGCTGCGGGTTGTCGGCGGAGACCCCCGGCCTCGATCTGCAACGCGCTTGCGGCACCGCGCTGGAAGCGGCCATCCTGGTCGGCAACAAGATCGCGCTCGGACAGATCGACGCGGGCATGGCCGGTGGCAGCGATACCATCAGCGATATCCCGATTGTCTATCCCGACGCCTACCAGCAGATTCTGCTGGAGAGCTTTCGCGGCCGCAGCACCGGAGAGCGGATGAAACCCTGGCTCCGGCTGCGGCCGGGTCACTTCAAGCCGGTGCTGCCCGGAGTCAACGAGCCGCGTACCGGGTTGTCGATGGGTTCCAGTACCGAACTGACCGCGAAAGCCTGGGGCATCACCCGTGAAGATCAGGATCAGCTCGCGCTCGAGAGCCATCAGAAAGCCGCGGCGGCGTACGACGAAGGTTTTTATTCCGACCTGATTACGCCGTTCGAGGGTCTTTCGGAAGACAACAACATGCGCCGCGACACCAGCCTCGAACGGCTGGCCAAACTGAAGCCGGTATTCGATCGTAGCGCGAGCGGAACGATGACGGCAGCGAACAGCACGCCGCTGACCGACGGCGCCGCGGCAGTGCTGCTGGCATCTGAGGACTGGGCGCGCGAGCGGCAGATTCCGATTCAGGCTTACCTGAGCTATGGCAAGGCGGCGGCGGTCGATTTTGCCGGACGCGATCGCGACGGGCTGCTGATGGCACCCGCGTTCGCGGTATCGCGGATGCTTGCCGATGCCGGTCTCTCGTTGCAGGATTTCGACATCTACGAAATCCACGAAGCATTTGCTGCACAGGTCCTTGCCACGCTGAAAGCATGGGAGTCCGCGGAGTTTTGCAAAGACCGTCTCGGTCGAGAAACTCCGCTGGGCAGCATCGATCGCGCCAAACTGAACGTCAAGGGAGGCAGTCTGGCGATGGGGCATCCGTTCGCTGCAACCGGCGCCCGTGTGCTGGCCAATGCGGCCAAGCTGCTGGCCGAACGCGGCGAGGGACGCGCGTTGATCTCCGTATGCACCGCCGGGGGCATGGGCGTCACGGCGATTCTCGAGGCGGCCTGATCGGCAACCAGAAAGGTTTGTTCGCCAATTTTCGCGGCCACGAAATTGTGGCGAACATGCTCACACTACGCACATACATCAAAAAGGTCTGCAACAGATGGACTCACTGAACGCCGTCATGGCAACCATGAACGACATCCTGTGGCACAACGTGGTGCTTTTTGTGCTGCTCGGAACCGGCATCGTGCTGACGATCTGGAGCCGGTTCAGCCAGGGTGTGGCGCTCACTCACGGCTGGAAAGTCATCCGTGGCCATTACGACGACCCGGACGATCCCGGCGCGATCAACCATTTCCAGGCACTGTCTGCGGCGCTCTCGGCGACAGTCGGCCTGGGTAATATTGGCGGTGTCGCGCTCGCGATCGCGCTTGGCGGACCCGGCGCCGTATTCTGGATGTGGATCGTCGGTTTCTTCGGCATGTCGATCAAGCTGACCGAGGTTACGCTGTCGATGCTTTATCGCAACACTGACGACCCCGACAATCCGCATGGCGGCCCGATGTGGGTCGTCAGCAAGGGCCTGCCACGCCTGAACCCCTCGCTGAAGGGAGTTGGGCGAATTATCGGCGTCGTTTTCTGTATCACCCTGCTGGTCTCGACGGTCACCGGCGGAAACATGTTCCAGGCATGGAACGTCGGCGAGATCACCCAGGAATATTTCGGTGTACCCAGCGTTGCTACCGGCATCATTCTCGCGTTGATCGTGGCCGCGGTGATTATCGGCGGTATCAAGCGAATAGGCGCCGTCGCCGGCCGGCTCGTGCCCTTCATGGTGGCGCTTTACCTGCTCGCCGGCACCTACGTACTGGCGGTCAATATCAACCTGTTGCTGCCGATGCTGAAACTGATCGTCACGTCGGCGTTTTCCGGATCGGAGGCCAGCGGCGCCTTTATCGGCGGCACGATGGGTTACGCCTTCCTGTACGGGATGAAACGCGCGTTGTTCTCCAACGAGGCGGGACAGGGCTCGTCGCCGATCGCCCACTCGGCGGCCAAAACCGACGAACCGGTACGCGAGGGTATCGTGGCCGGGCTGGAACCGTTTATCGATACGCTTGTCGTTTGCACTTTTACCGCTCTGGTCATTCTCTCCACCGGTGTCTGGAACCGCGGCGCCGAGGTCAATTTCCCGACCCCGCCGGCAGTGGTGCAGACCGACTTGGATGGCCACTGGAGCCTGGAGAACATTGCGGCGCCGACTGCTCGCGGCGTGACCTGGAGCGACGGCGAGGCGGTCTACATGATCGTCAACGCACACCAAAATGAGCAGAGCGGCAACCGTCTCCATCGCCTGAGCGGCACGATCAGATATGACGCGGAAGATCGTCCGATCGTCGAATGGAACGATTTCGAGAGCGCCGAACGTCCGCGCATCGACGACCCGGGTCTTTATGCATCGCTGGTCGGCGCCACGCTTACCGCGCGCGCTTTCGATTCAGTGACACCCGGCCTCGGCAAATGGCTGGTCACGATCGCGGTGTGGCTGTTCGCCGTCTCGACGATGATTTCGTGGAGTTATTACGGCGAGCAGGGAATGGTGTTCCTGGCCGGCGAAAAATCGATCATGATTTACAAGCTCGTCTATTGCCTGCTGATCATCGTCGCGACCTCGGGAATCGTAAAAACCGCGACCGAACTCGACAACCTGACCGGTATCGGCACCGGCGTGATGCTGCTCGGCAACCTCCCGATCATATGGATTTTTGCAGGCCAGGCGATGCGTGCGTACCGCAACTACGTTGAGCGCCTGAAAAGCGGGCGGATGGGTCCCGGGCATGCGGCTCCGAGCCTCGAGGATCTGATCAGCGGGCGCGACGTCGACTAGCCCATTCAGCCCTCCGGCGGGGAGTCCGGGCCGGTAGCAGCGTCACCGCTGTCGGCCGGGCTGCTTCTGCGTGACTTGCCTAGCGTATCGGTGAGCCGGTCGAGCGCACCGTCCACGGCGCGGCGCGCTTGCGCGGTAATGCCGCCGCGATCGTGCTGCTCCACGATTCGCTGCTCAAGCATCGCAATGAGGTCGTCAACGCCGTGTTCGGTCTCTTCGCCGCGGAATTCCTCCGGGTGGGGTGCCCGGGCGGCGCCGAAGAGATTGATCCAGCGTTCGCTGCGGTGGCCCAATGCAACAACCCGGTAGAACTTTTTTCCCGGGTCTTTCGGCTCGGCCAGCATTCCGAGAATGGCAGCCGCGAGCGAAAGCGGTACCAGCACCAGGTCTCGCAGCCCGTCAATGACCAGCTTGGCCTGAAAAACGGCGACGTCGCGAATAAATGCCCACCTGGACGGCGGCGCTGTTTTTTCATTCTGTTCGTTCATCGTATCGAATCCGGCTAACCTGCGAAAACGAACCCAGCAGCGAGTCTATCAACTCGGGCACGGTCGAGCGGTTGGTGGCTGCACTTGCTTCAGGTAAGGTTGCACCACCCTGGCACGGAGCCAATCATGACACGCTATCTCGGCGAACCGGATTTCAAGCACGGCACGGACGAGAAAACCGGCATTTTGCTGGTTAATCTGGGCACACCGGACGCCCCGGATGCCACTTCGGTGCGGCGTTATCTGGCGGAATTTCTGTGGGATCCCCGCGTGATCGAGGTGGCACGGCCACTGTGGTGGCTGATCCTGCACGGCGTGATTCTCCGTGTCCGCCCGCGTAAATCGGCAGAGGCCTATGCAAAGGTATGGACCACAGAGGGTTCGCCGCTCCTGAGCATCTCGAAACGCCAGCACAAAGCTTTTCAGCATCAGCTCGCCGAGCGTGTGGGAGGCGACGTCCCGGTGGCGCTGGGAATGCGTTATGGCAATCCGTCGATCGCCAGTGCGCTCGCGGAACTGCGCGAAAAAGCGGTGCGTCGACTGCTGGTGCTTCCGCTCTACCCGCAGTATTCGGCGACCACTACCGCGTCGGTATTCGACGCAATCGCCGCCGATTTACAGCGCACGCGCTGGCTCCCGGAACTCCGTTTCATCAACCAGTACCATGATGAGCGTGGCTATATTGAAGCGCTCGCGGCGAGTATCCGCGAACACTGGCAAAACCAGGGTCGCGCGGAGCGCCTGCTGTTTTCCTTCCACGGTCTGCCGCATCGCTACCTGCTGAGCGGCGATCCGTACCACTGCCAGTGTCACAAGACGGCACGCCTGCTTGCAGCGGAACTCGGGCTCGACGATGACGCCTGGATACTGAGTTTCCAGTCGCGTGTGGGGCGCGAGGAGTGGTTGCGTCCGTACACCGATGAAACCGTGGCGCGACTCGCGCGCGAGGGCACCCGCTCGCTGGATGTCGCATGCCCTGGGTTCTCCGCCGACTGTCTCGAAACGCTGGAAGAGATTACGATGCAGAATGGCGAGATTTTCGCAGAAGCGGGTGGCGAGACGCTCAATTACGTGGCCGCACTCAACGATCGCAGCGATCACATTTCTTTCCTCGTCGACCTGGCGCTCAGACATTGCCAGGGCTGGCCCGGCCTGAAAGCCAGCGACGACACGGCTGAGGACCGGGCGCTCGGCGCGCAACGCGCGCTTGCGCTGGGCGCCAGACAGTAAAGCGGCGGGCGATAGCACGGCCGCGTTACCGACTCACCAGCTTAAGCCACCGGATAGCCTCGATGCCGCGCACCAGTATCCCGAACTCCCGCCTTCGCTACCCGAACATGGAACCACCGAAAAACGGCGCAATGGTCGACCTGCCTTGCGGGATGCGCTGGATTCGCCTCCCGGTGCCCGGCGGCCTTAGCCATATCAACGTCTGGCTGATACCGGATCATGGCGGCTGGACCCTGGTGGATACAGGAATGGGAATCGACCCGGTCAATGCTGCCTGGGAGGGCCTGCTCGAGCAGCTCGGCGATGACCCGATCCGCCGTATCATCGTCACCCACCATCATCCGGATCACTTCGGCCAGGCTGCATGGCTCGCCGAGCGGTGCAATGTCGAGGTATGGATGACCGATGCAGAATTCGACAGCGCGTTAGGACCCCGTCATATCGATCCGCTCGAGCGTGCCAGCCAGCGCCGGCGCAACCTGGAAAAAAACGGTATGTCGATCGGTGACGACATTGCGCCGTTTCTGACCGGCAAAGGCTACAAACGGATCATCTCGGGTATTCCCGAGAAAATACGACCGATCCGTGACGGTGAGCTTGTGACCATTGGCGACCGGCAATGGCGGATCATCGTGACCGCGGGCCATGCCAACGGTCATGCCGCTCTTTACTGCGAGGCGATCGGGAGGTTGATTTCCGGTGATCATGTGTTGCCGACTATCTCCCCGAACATCAGCTTGTGGAGTGAAGACAGCGCGGCGGATCCGCTCGATGATTACCTCTCGTCGTTTGCCCGGTTTCGCGAATTGCCACCGGAAACACTCGTTCTTCCGTCTCACGGGCGGGTATTTCACGGTCTGCACGAGCGCCTTGACGAACTCGAAGCCGAACATCGCGCCGCGCTCGAGACTGCGCTCGCGGCCTGCGAGTCACCGCAAACCGCCGCCGATCTGATCCCTGTTCTTTTCCCGCGCAAGCTCGATTCGCTCAACACCTTGCTTGCATTCGGCGAGACGATGGCACACCTGCGTTACCTGCTGCGGACCCGGGCAGTGGCACAGATCTCCGATACCGCCACGACCCGATACCTCCGCACAACGTGACCCGTATCACTGGGAGCGGGCGCGCGGCTGTGTCAACATAGCGGGATGCTCGGGAGATTTCTCGAAATCAGCCTGTACGCCCCTGACATCCGGTCGTCACTGGGGTTTTACGAGGAGCTCGGCTTCACGCAGTTAAACGTGGGCGAGACCTGGTCGCACCCCTACGCGGTCGTGACCGACGGTCATCTGTTCATCGGCCTGCACGATTACCGCTTCGATTCGCCGTCGCTGACTTATGCCCGGCCGGAACTGGCCAACCGGGTACGCAGCCTCGAGGACAGCGGGATCATGTTCGCTTTCCGCAAACTTTCCGACGACCAGTTCAACGAGGCGGGATTCAAAGACCCGAATGGACAGATGGTGTCGCTGCTGGAAGCTCGCACCTACTCTCCGTACACCGGTGGCGAGGAGGATTTCTCGATCCTCGGCCGCTGCAGCGAGTATTGCATTGCCGTCGCCGACATCGATGCCTCGACGCAGTTCTGGGAACCGCTGGGATTCGTGATGACCGACCGCGAGGAAAAACCCTCGCCGCGCGCCCTGCTGATCAGTGACTGCATCAACCTCGGACTATACGGCGGCAACCGGTTACTGCGTCCGGGACTGGTCTTCACCGAGCCCGACATGGACCGGCGCATCGAATTTCTTATCGCCAAGGACATGCGCATTGCGCGTCCGTCGCCATTGCCGAATGCCGGGGAGCTTTCCGCGGTTTTGGAAAGCCCGGAAGGCTTCGACCTGCATCTGCTGGTTGGCGAGTAAGCCGGCCTGACGCCGCAGCTAGCCGAATGCGCCGGCCGCATCGAGCGCGCCGATTTCCTCCTCGTTCAACCCGAGCTCGCGCAGAACTTCGTTGGTGTGGGCGCCAAGCGCGACTCCGCTGAAGCGGTATTCCGGCTCCGAGTCGGAGAACTTTATCGCGGAAGCAAGCTGGCGCTGACTCGCGTTGACTCCTTTGACCTCGACCGTCATTTTGCGTGCTGCCAGCTGAGGATGCGCGGCCGCCTCGCTCAACGTCAGCACCGGTTCGACACATGCGTCCACGGTCGCGAATACCTCGCGCCATTCAGCCAGTGACCGCTCCACGATAACCGTTCGCAATTCGCCGATAAACTGCTCTTCCTTTGCCGGATCCGTGGTCAGCGCCAGTGGCAACAGGTCGGGGCGCCCGATCGCGCGGCACAGTTGCTCGCGAAACTGCGGCTCGAGGCTGCCGATTGACAGGTAGCGGTCATCCGCGGTGCGATAAAACCCATAGAAACCACCGCCGTTAAGCAGGTTCGACTGCGGCCGCGGGTCTTCGCCGCCAACAAAACACGACGGCGCCCCGATCGCGTTCAGCGCAAACGTCGCGTCGGTCATACTGACATCGACGTGACGACCTTCACCGCTACGCTGCCGCGCATTCAGCGCCGCGAGGATCCCAATCACCGCATGCAGCGCACCCCCGGCAATATCCGCTATCTGGAATGCCTGTGGCGCCGGTCCGCTATCGGCATACCCGGCATAACTTGCCATGCCGGCAAGCGCCACATAATTGATGTCATGGCCGGCGCGATCGCGGTACGGGCCGGTCTGGCCATAGCCGGTCAATGAGCAATAGACCAGCCGCGGATTGATTTCACGCAACGCCTCGTAGCCGAGCCCGAGGCGTTCCATCACCCCGGGCCGGAACTGCTCCAGCAATACATCGTGTTGCGCGGCGAGACGTTTGACGATTTCGACCGCCTCCGCGTTCTTCAGGTCCAGCGCGATGCTGCGTTTCGATCTGTTCAAAAACGCATGCCCCGCGCCGATACCGTCGGCGTCGGCCGGCGGCAACAAACGCATCAGGTCGGGCCGGGTCGGTGACTCCACCCGCAAAACGTCCGCTCCCATGTCGGCCAGCATCATGCTGGCATAAGGCCCCGGCAGCAACGTCGAAAAATCGAGCACCCTCAATCCACCGAGCGGCACCATCCGCACAACCTCCAAATCCACCATCAGGAACGCATGTATCGCCGATTGCCGGGGCACTGTCAAAGCGCGGCGCCGTTAGCTCTTTGTAATACGGTGGTACCGGAGTTAATCTGGAGCCCGTTCCATCGGTTGTACCGGGATACTTAACACTCAGGATGTCGAAAATGCTCGCGAGGATTGCGCAATGAGAACTAAACAGTTGTTTGCGGTAATGTCAGGAATGCTCGTGCTGTGTTCAGGCGGTCCCGCGCAAGCCGCCGGTTTTTATCTTCCCGAAGTGGGCACACCCGGCAGCGTCGGCACCGCCGGCGTGGCCAACCCGACCAACACCTGGGGTCCCGACTCTACGTTGACCAATCCGGCCGGCATGGTATGGATGGATGAACGCGCGATGACGCTGGGGCTGATGACCCTGCTTCCCAGTATGGAGTTCGATCCGGATATCGCCGAGGCCGGGGGCAGCGATGGCGGCAATGCCGGAGGCACTGCGATCGTACCGAGTATGTTCGCCAGCCGCAGGTTTACCGACCGCTGGGCGATCGGCGTCGGGCTTGCCGCACCGCAGGGTGGCGGAGTCGATTACGGCTCCGACTTTGCCGGCCGCTATGGCGCAACCAAGGTCGAACTGCTCGCGTTTGGTTTGACCACCGCGCTCGGCTACCGGGTCACCGATCGGCTGTCGCTCGGGGCCGGCGCGACGATAATAAAAACGACGCTCAATCAGAATATCGCGATAAATTTTGCCAACGCGGACGACGGGATAGCCAAAATCAAAGATGCCGAGGACTGGGGTGTCCAGCCGTATGCCGGTCTGCAATATCACTTTACCGATTCAGTGGTTCTCGGCCTGGTTTATCGTGCCGAATTCGATGCCGAGCTCGAGGGCGACGTTAAGTTGCGGAACCTGCCGATACCGGTCGGGCTCGACAGCGATATCGAGGTGGACTGGACCAACCCGCAATGGTTGGAGGCCGGCTTGCGTTTCGGCAGCCCTGAGGACATAGGCTGGGGTTTTGCCGTGAGCGGCGGCTGGCAGGAGTGGTCGAAATTCAGTGACAACCAAATATCGGTCGATGGTTTTATCGACGGCGGCGATGGCGCAGTCAGCACCATCGACAGAAAGTGGGATGACACATGGTATGCAGGCGTCGCGGCTTACCGAAACACCGGAAAGTTTTTGATGTCATTCGGCGTGAGCTACGACAGCTCGCCGGTCGAGGACGAGAACAGAACGATCGATCTGCCATTCGACGAGACATACAAGATTTCCGGCTCTTTTGGCTGGCACGGCAAGGGGGTCGCCAGTTATTACCTTGGCGCGACCCTGTATATTTTTGGCGACAGCAAAATCGATCAGACGGCGCAGGGCGTGCGGTTTACCGGTGAATTCGACCCCAATGCAATCCTGTTTCTGAGCGCCACGGTGCGCCTGAACCCGGCCCGGCGCAAATCGGCTTTCTGACGACACGACTGGACTTGCAGATCCTTGCTGAACGGACCGGCTCTCACGCCGGTCCGTTTTTTTTCACTACCGTTGATAGCTCGGCGCGGCCTGAAACTGGGACCCCGGGCGCCGTTATCGTTGGCTCGACAACAACCGCCGCATGATGGCCAGCGCCTGGTCGCGATAGGCGCCGCCAAACAGGTTGGCATGATTCAAAACATGGTACAGGTTGTAAAGATCGACCCGACCGGAGGCGCCCGGGGGTAGCGGCCATTCATCTTCATAGGCCGCATAGAAGTCGGAGCCGAAGCCGCCGAACAGTCGAGTCATCGCAAGATCCGCCTCGCGATCACCGAAATAAACCGCCGGATCGAAGATGACCGGACGACCCTGCTCGTCGCAGGCCCAGTTCCCTCCCCACAGATCGCCGTGCAACAGCGACGGTTGCGGCGCATGTTCCGCAAACAGCTCCGGCAGGACCTGCAGCAAGTGTTCGCCGGCTTCCTGCAGTCTCCCGCCAAGTCCCTTGTCACGTGCAAGATCAAGCTGAAACCCGAGCCGTCGTTGGGCAAAAAAATCAGCCCAGCTCGCGTACCAGCCATTCGGCTGTGCCGTGCTGCCAATAAAATTGTCGCTATCGAATCCGAACTGCGCCGACGTCGCACGATGCAATCTTGCGAGCCCGGCGCCAAGTACTGCTTCGGCGCCGCGCGATGAAGTTCGCAGCGGAATCCACTCGAGCAGCAAATAGGCATGGGGCCCGACGCACCCGCAACCGATCATGGCCGGCACCCGCAACGGTCCGGCCTCACTCAGTGCGGCAAGACCACGCGCTTCGGCCTCAAACATTGCGGCCATATCGGAAGTATTGGTTTTCAAAAACCATCTCGCCCCGGCACCGGATATCACCCAGCACAGGTTGATACAGCCGCCGCCTACCGGTCGCGCCAACGCGGCATCGAGGGTCAGATCGAAGCGGTCACGAATATCTGTGACGATCGGGGTCCAGTCCATTCGCAGGCTGCGCTGCTAGGCTGTTGCCAGCCGCCGGACCCGCCGGCGCAACGCGGTGCCGAAATCCGCGGTATCGAACAGTGCCTCCAGCGCAGCGAAATCCGGAGCCCCAACAGCGAGCCCGGTCTGCGGAAGATCCAGTGGCACCTCTTCGTGCACTCGTGTCAGGCTGCGGGCGAGAAATGCATCGTCGCGATGCGCCTCGAGCCGCTCGCGGACCCGGGCCGCGCCACGTACCGGCACATCGAGCACCCGGTCGAGATCCGCGTAGATGGCATCGAGATCGTCGAAGCGTTGCAGCAGGGCCGTGGCCGTTTTGGCGCCAACCCCCGGCACCCCGGGGATGTTGTCGACGCTGTCACCGGCCAGCGCGAGGAAGTCCGCAATCTGCTCGGCGCGCACTCCAAACTCCTCCGCCACCTGCTCGTAAGCGATGCGCCTGCGCCCGGCAAAATCCCAGAAAGTGTCTCCGCACCTCAGCACCTGGGCGAGGTCCTTGTCACGGGTGACGATCACGGAGTTCAACCCGCGCTCGCGATATTGCAGAGCCAGCGTGGCGATAATGTCATCCGCCTCGTACAACTCGCTGGCCAGATCGACGAGGCCGAGTGCGCGGGTAAGCTGACGGCACATCCCGAACTGGTATTCGAGATCCTCCGGCGGCAACTCACGATTGGCCTTGTAAGGCGGATAGATTTCGTTGCGGTAGGAGGATGTCAGGCTCTCGTCAAAGGCGACGGCCATATGTTGCGGTCGCGCGTCACGCAGCAGATCAATCAGGAATCCGGCGAAACCGTACAGCGCATTGACGGGTCGTCCGTCACGGTCGGTCATGCTGTCAGGAATCGAGTAATAGGCGCGAAACACATAAACGCTTGCGTCTACCAGATACAGCACTAGCCCGACGTCCCGACGCCGTACTTCATACCGGGTTCAATGGTGCGCCTGCAGCTGGCCGCGCAACCGGGCATGCAACGGGCTGCTGCGCGGAAAATGCGCGAGCAGGTACTTCATCTGGTCGGCAAGCACCCGCCTCCCCTTCAAATAGATGTACTCGGCATAGGTCGGGGTAAACGGAACGGCAAGCAACAACATATTGGCCTGTTCCGGCGTCCGTCCAGCCTTGTGATTGTTACAGCGCCGGCAGGCCGTGACGACGTTGGTCCACACGTCGAGCCCGCCGAGCGAGATAGGTGTCACATGGTCGCGCGACAGGTCACAGGAGGCAAAAAGGTTGCCGCAGTACAGACACATATCGGCATCGCGGCGAAACAGGGTTTCGTTGTTCAGCGGCGGCATGTAATTGCGCTGCAGACGGGCATGACCCTTGCAATTGCCAGCGGTTGCGATAATCGAATTGACGTCAATAATGCTGCGGTTACCGCTGCAGGCGTTGATGCCGCCGCGCAGACTATAGAGAAGCGAACCGCAGGTGTAGGCGACCTGTCCGGTGTGATACAAGCGGACCGCATCGCGATAGTCCACCCATTCCAGCGGCATTCCCGCCAGATCGGTCCTCAGGACTTGTTGGCTCAGGTCGATCACCGATTGCGTTCCCTCCGGCCGGCGTCGCAACTTGTTATTCCAGAACCCGCACAAAAATGCAACTTCGACCAAGACGAGATCATTACCGCTTGATGAAGTCTGGGCAAATGCTTGCTCGTTACGGTGTGCAGCGTCGTCGGCGATCTGATCTACGATCTCGACGAAGTCTCTGCCGAGCTCGGGACGAGTGACCCGGCACTGGTGATCGGGGCGAACGATGTCGTCAAACCGCGTGCGCGCACCGATCCGACCCGACCGATTATCGGAATGCCGAAGTCGGCGCCGACACGGCGAAGAATACAAGGGTTTGCAAATGCTGGCAGGGCAGCGCACGGGATTCTCGGGTACCGCAACCGTCTCGATTTTTCGTCGGGCAGCGCCGGATGCTGTTTGGTAACAGCGAGCAAATGGCGGACAAGCTGATTACAAAGGTGCTGGAAGACTAGTCGCGATTGCCCCGGGCGCGTGCCCGCTCGCGCTCCTCGGGCGTCATCTCACGCCAGCGCTTGCGCATATCCTCGCGCTGTTCCGGACTGATCGCCTGCCAGCGTTCCTTGAGGCGCTCGCGCTGCTCCGGAGGTAACTCGCGAAAGCGCTCGAAATTGTCCCGCACCAGCCGTTGCTCGTCCGATGGCAATTCGAGAAAGCGGCCATAGGAGTCGCGGATCCGCGAGCGCTGCTCGGCGCTGAGAGCCTGCCAGTTGTTGAACCGCTCGCGCGCGCGCTGACGCTGCTCCGGATCCATCTTTCCCCATCTGTTCGCGCCGCGCACCAGCCGGACCTGGCGCTCCACGGGTATCTCGCTCCACTGATGCTCGAGCCCGGCCAGCAATCGCTGCTGCGCGGGATTGAGGCTGTGCCAGGAAATACCCGGCTCGGATTCAGCCAGCGTCGGTGGCGCCCACACGGCGCAAACGACCAACGCGATGGCCATAACGCTATGCCTGATCATCGGGTCGCTCCCCATCCGTTTCCTCGTCATGACGGTCGGCCTTTCCGGTTTGCGTTTCGCTATCCTGAATTTCGCGATTCCAGATCTCCTGAAACGTCTCCGCGTCACCCCGTTCCCACGAGCCGAGGAACTCGAGAAAGTCCACATCAACCGTATTGGGATCGTCGTCCGCATGCGCCGGCACAGCGACGAGCGCCACCGCCGCCGCTATCCATGCCGCTCTAACTGACATCCTGGACATCCTCGAGCCAGCGGTAAAACTCCCAGTCTTCTATCAACTCCAGACTGTCCTCCGCGAGCACGATATCCAGATCCTCGAGCGGCTCGATCCGGGTTCTGCCGTCGGGTACCGGTGCGGGGGGATTCGGAGCCAAAAGCAGCGCCATGACGGCAGCGGCAGCGGCGGCCGCACCAAGAGGCAGCCAGCGGTTGCGCAAAGGAAATCGCTTGTCGTGCAGTTCCTCGACCGCGGCCGAACGGGCGCGACTCAGTCGCGAGCGCGTCGCCGCATCGAGTTGCTCGCTTTGCTCGCGCAGCGCTTGCCCGACCCGTTTTTCGAAATCCGATTGCGCGTTATCGCTTGCCACTACCAGTGTTCTCCCAGGCGCTCCCGAAGCGTATGGATTGCGCGAGAGTAATGCGTCTTCACGCTGCCCTGGCTACAACCCATCGCTCGTGCCGTACCGGCCACATCCATTCCTTCCATCTGACGCAGCAAGAACGCCTCGCGTTGGCGCGCCGGTAAATTTTCGACCGCCTGCTGCAAAGCACACATCGCGTCATCGAGCTGCTGCTGCTTTTCCGGACCGGGCTCCCGGATATCGGGCGCCTCGCCGATAATATCCCGCTCCCGCCCCGGCGCATCACTGCGGCCGAACCATGCGATCACCCGGTTTCTGACCACCCGCCGGCGCTGGATGTCGCGCACGCAGTTGCTGAGGATGCGGTAAAACAGTGGCGGCCATTCCTCGGCCGGACGCTGCGAATAACGCCGCACCAGTTTCAGCATAGCGTCCTGTACTGCGTCGAGCGCCTCGTCCTCGTCACGCAACGAATAACGCGCGATGCAGAAAGCGGGTCGTTCTACCCCGGCCAGAAAGCGCTCCATTTGCGCCGCCTGATGCAGTAGTGACTCCTCCGCGCCATGTACGCGACGCCGCAGACCGGCGCCGGGCAGCGTCAATTCGCCGTGCCCGGGCAAAACCGGCACCTCGCTACATAGTCCGTGCGGCGGCAGTGCCCTGTCAAAATCTTTTCCGAGGATTCCAACCCTTCCCCCCTGCCCATCGAAGCGTCACACTCATGCTCTTTAACGGCGTCCATGGACGGCGGTTGACAGACGCCTGGCACAACGGCTTATACACAGTCCAGATGCCGGTCTGGACGAAGCGTAGACAAAATCACGGGGCAATTACCTGAAAACCGCTTAACTATCTGATTAATGTGTAAATATCTCCATCACATACTCTTGTTGCAGCCATCGGCCGCGGATCGACCCGGGTCTGACACCGTCGCTGGGGGGCAACTCATCCACAGAGTTATCCACAACGCTTGTGGACAACTCATGCTGCATTGCACGTCCGGGCAAATATGGTCCTGAAGATCGCGCTGAACGCACCGCTCCGGCGTCTGTTCGACTACCTGCCGCCGCGCGATGTCCCGGACGATGCGCTGCGGCCGGGAACCCGGGTCCTCGTCCCTTTCGGTTCCAGGAGGCAGGTCGGTGTCCTGGTCGAGACCGCGGCAGTTTCCGACCTGCCGCCACAAAAGCTGCGCCGGGCGTTGGCGATTCTCGACGATGACCCGGTGCTCGGCCATGAGTTGATGGAATTGTTGTGCTGGGCATCGCGCTACTACCAGCACCCGATCGGCGAGGTACTGATGGCAGCGCTTCCCGCCGCGCTGCGCCAGGGACGTCCGACCGAGGAGCCCGCGGCTGCAGTGCGCCTGACCTCGTCGGGCTCGGAAATCGATCCCGCTTCGATCAGCCGCCGATCTCCGGCGCAAGCGAGAATGCTCGCTTTCCTGGGTGACCGCCATATCGGCTGCGCGACTGCCGATCTGGCTGCTCTCGGCGGCAGCTGGCGTGACGCCCTCAGAAGACTTCGGCAGAAGCACTGGGTCGAGGACTTTGTATGGAAGCGGGCGGGTATGTCAGGCCAGGTGCAGGCCACCCCGATTTCCGGACCACAACTGACAGCGGCCCAACAAGACGCGGTTCAATCCATTACCCATAGCCTCGGCAAGTTCTCGCCGTTTCTTTTGTTCGGCGTGACCGGCAGCGGCAAGACAGAAGTCTATCTCGAGGCAGCGCGCGCAGCCGCGGCACGCGGCGGGCAGACCCTGGTTCTCGTGCCGGAGATTGGCCTGACGCCGCAACTTGTCGAGCGGTTTCGCCAGCGCCTCGGATTATCCATGGCGATTCTCCATTCCGGTCTTCCGGACAGCCAAAGGCTGGCGGCCTGGCGCGACGCCCGTAGCGGTGCTGCCGCGGTAATACTCGGTACGCGCTCCGCGATCTTCGCCCCGCTGTCCGACCTCGCCCTGATAGTCGTCGACGAGGAGCACGATGCGTCGTTTAAACAGCAGGACGGATTTCGCTATTCGGCGCGAGATCTCGCGGTCCTGCGCGGGCGCCGTAACGGCGCGCCGGTGGTGCTCGGCTCGGCAACCCCGTCGCTCGAGTCAATCTACAACGTGCGCGAAGGCCGCTACACCGAACTCGAGTTGCCGCATCGCCCGGGCAGTGCGGTTACGCCACCCATAAAAACGGTCGATCTTAAACACCATGCGGCGAACAACGGCCTGTCAACGCCACTGGTATTCGCGATGCAGCAGCATCTCGAGCGTGGCAACCAGGTATTGCTGTATCTGAATCGACGAGGGTATGCGCCGGCTTTGTTCTGCGGTGGCTGTGGCTGGATCGCCGCCTGCCGTCGCTGCGATGCGCATATGACCCTGCATCGCGAGGGGAGCCAGCTACGCTGTCATCATTGCGGTGCCACCGCCGCGATGATGGATGCCTGCCCGGAGTGTGCGGCCGAGCTGCACCCGGTCGGAGAGGGAACGCAACGGATCGAAGAGACGCTGTCGCGGCTGTTCCCGGACGAACCGGTAGTCCGGATCGACCGCGACAGCGTGCAACGCCGTGGCGCGCTCGAGGAGAGCCTCGCTGCCGTGCGCAGCGGCGCGGCGAGAATCCTGGTCGGGACGCAAATGCTGACCAAGGGTCACGACTTCCCCAATGTCACGCTGGTCGGAATCCTGAATGCCGATCAGGGCCTGTTTGGCACCGATCTGCGAGCCAGCGAGAGGCTGGCGCAAACCGTGCTCCAGGTCGCTGGACGTGCCGGGCGCGCCGATAAGCCAGGCGAAGTTTTGTTGCAGTCCCAATACCCCGACCATCCGTTGCTGCAGCGTTTGCTGACTTCCGGGTATCGCGAGTTTGCCGACGCCGCACTCACCGAACGCGAAGAGGCCGCATGGCCACCGTTTACCTATCTGGCGCTGTTACGGGCCGAAGCCAGCGCGATGGAGGCGCCGCTCAACTTCCTGCGCGCGGCGCGCGCCAAAGCCGAACAATTCGCAATGCCGGTAACGCTGCTCGGACCGGCACCCGCGCCGATGCAGAAGCGCGCCGGCCGGTTTCGCGCCCAATTGCTGTTGCAGGCAAAGGGACGCGGACCGCTGCAGTCGCTGCTGCGCCCGTGGGTCGAGCAACTCGCGGAGTTGCCGGCGGCGAAGAAAGTGCGCTGGGCCATCGACGTTGACCCCGGGGAGCTGTTTTGATCGCCACCTCTGCTGAAATGCGCGGCATTGGGCTAGACTATGCGGTCTTTTCGCACGGCTATCCGATCCAACAATGAAACTCCAGATAGAACGACTCGTCCTGGCGTCGCTGCAGCAACTGCGTGACGGTCTCCTCGCAAACACCGAGCTGCCGACAACCGTGTTGGTGGAGCGCACCCGCGATGCGCGTCACGGTGACCTCGCCTGCAACGTCGCCATGACGCTGGCGAAACCCGCGCGGCGGAATCCGCGCGAAATCGCCCAGGCAATCGTCGACAATCTGCCCGCCAACGAGCTGATTGCCGCCACCGACATCGCCGGCCCCGGCTTTATCAATTTCCGCCTTGCACCGCAGGCGTTCCATGCTTCGCTGCTGCAGATTCTCGACCGCGGAGCGGCGTACGGCCGCAGCGATCTGGGCAAAGGCGAAAAAGTGCTGGTCGAGTTCGTGTCGGCGAACCCGACCGGACCCCTGCATGTCGGTCATG
>Ga0316191_10000213_pt1 | contig 34735 bp, 45 predicted proteins | sample Eddworburr2cm_MG_FD_204928 | JGI IMG/M metagenome (GOLD analysis project Ga0316191, IMG submission 204928) | Coastal sediment microbial communities from Maine, United States - Eddy worm burrow 2 cm | ecosystem: Environmental > Aquatic > Marine > Coastal > Sediment | place: USA: Maine...
GGCGACAACATCAAGATGACGGTATCGCTGATTGCGCCGATTGCGATGGAAGAAGGCGTGCGTTTTGCGATCCGTGAAGGCGGGCGTACGGTTGGCGCCGGCGTGGTCGCAAAAATTATCGAGTAATTTAATTATGGTGGGGACAGAATTCAGTTCTGTCCCCATGCCGAGTTAGTTAGGCCAGTAGCTCAATTGGCAGAGCAGCGGTCTCCAAAACCGCAGGTTGGGGGTTCGATTCCCTCCTGGCCTGCCATTAGTAGCAGGACTATGAATACAGAAGCACAGGCATCCAGCATGGATACCGTAAAATTGACGCTGGCACTGGCCTTGCTGGGTGGCGGTATATTTGCCTTTTACTGGTTTGCTGACCAGTCACTGCTGATGCGCGTACTGGCATTGCTGGGTATAACGGGCGTGTCGGTATTTATTGCTTTGCAGACAACGTTGGGCCGGACGACCTGGGCCTTTATCGGTAACACGCGTACCGAAGTTCGCAAGGTAGTCTGGCCAACACGTGCGGAGACCGTGCAGACCACCCTGGCAGTGTTGTTCGTGGTAGTGCTGATGGGCATTGTGTTGTGGTTGATGGATATGGTTCTGTTGTGGGCAATTCGATTGCTGACAGGTCAGGGAGGCTGAACAGATGGCGATGCGTTGGTATGTGGTGCACGCCTATTCCGGGTTTGAAAATCGGGTCAAGCAGTCCTTGCTCGATCGCATCGAACGTAACGGAATGCAGGACAGGTTTGGCGAAATCCTGATTCCGACCGAGGAAGTTGTGGAAATGCGCGAGGGGCAGAAGCGCCGCAGCGAGCGCAAGTTCTTCCCCGGTTACGTGCTGGTGCAAATGGATATGGATAACGACACCTGGCACATGGTGAAAGACGTACCCAAAGTGCTGGGTTTCATCGGTGGTACCACCGACCATCCCGCTCCCATTACCGACCGGGAAGCAGATGCCATTTTGCAGCGTATTCAGGAAGGTACCGAGAAGCCGCGGCCAAAAGTGCTGTTCGAGCCGGGCGAAGTGGTGCGTGTCACCGACGGACCGTTTAACGACTTCAACGGTGTGGTGGAAGAGGTTAATTACGAAAAGAGCAAGCTGCGTGTCGCAGTCATGATTTTCGGTCGTTCCACGCCGGTCGACCTGGAGTTTGGCCAGGTCGAGAAAGGCTGATATTTGAAACCGGGGAGCCGCGAGGCGCTTGTACCCACAGGAGTATGATTCATGGCTAAGAAAATTGAGGCGTATATCAAGCTGCAAGTGCCAGCCCAGGACGCCAATCCGAGTCCGCCCGTTGGCCCCGCTCTGGGTCAGCACGGTGTCAATATCATGGAGTTCTGCAAGACGTTCAATGCGCAGACGCAGAGCCTCGAGAAAGGGATGCCGGTCCCGGTTGTTATCACTGTCTACGGTGACCGCAGCTTTACCTTTATTACCAAGACCCCTCCAGCCGCCGTGCTGCTGAAGAAGGCGGCGGGTATTCCAAAAGGTTCCGGAACGCCCAATACCGACAAGGTCGGCAAGGTGAACCGCAAACAGCTGGAAGAAATCGCTACTATCAAAATGCCCGACCTGACAGCGTCCGATATGGACGCCGCCGTGCGCAGCATCGCGGGTACCGCACGCAGCATGGGTCTGGATACCGAAGGGGTGAACTAGTCATGGCCAAGCCAAGTAAACGAGCAAAACTGACCAGTGAGAAGATCGAGCGTGGCAAGATGTACCCCGTCGAAGAGGCGCTTTCTCTGCTAAGCGAGGTTGCTTCGTCAAAGTTCAAGGAGTCCGTTGACGTCAGTATTAACCTTGGCGTGGATCCGCGCAAATCCGATCAGGTCGTGCGCAGTTCCACAGTCTTGCCTAACGGTACCGGTAAAACGGTACGTGTTGCCGTATTTACCCAGGGCGCCAACGCTGACGCCGCCAGGGAAGCAGGTGCGGACATTATCGGCATGGATGACCTGGCGGAGGAAATCAAAAAGGGCAATATGGATTTTGACGTCGTTATTGCCAGCCCTGACGCCATGCGTGTGGTCGGTCAACTGGGCCAGATTCTGGGTCCGCGTGGCCTGATGCCCAATCCTAAAGTGGGTACTGTTACCCCGGACGTCGCTGCTGCGGTAAAGAATGCCAAGGCTGGTCAGGTGCGTTACCGCACTGACAAGGCCGGTATTATTCACTGTTCGATCGGCAAGGCGGATTTCAAGGCAGCCGCGCTGAAGGAAAATCTGCAGGCGCTGATGGCTGATCTGAACAAGTTGAAGCCGGCGTCGGCAAAAGGAATATTCATGAAGAAAGTTACTGTCTCGACCACGATGGGGCCGGGTCTGATCGTCGACCAGGCAACGCTGGAGCTGTAACTTTCCGGAAGTCGGTGTGTCGTAACTACGGCATGCCAAATGTTTTGACGCTGCTCGGAATTACCGGGAAGCCGTCAAAGACCGCAGGTGCCGCGAGGCTTAATGGTCAGGCGAAAGCCGGATGTCCTGCGCAGATGGTGTAGCCCCGACAAGGAATCTGTCTTGTTGAGGCCACCGCAACCGGTGTTCCGGACCTGTCCGGGTTCGGGCACCGCAACAGTGGACAGGGTTGATCTTTTAATCCGGTCTACATGGAGGTAATTAGGTGGCACTAAGTCTTGAAGAGAAAAAGGCTGTAGTTTCCGAGGTTGCTGTAATCGCCGCCGAGGCGCATTCAGCAGTTGCTGCCGAGTATTGTGGTCTTACTGTCGAGGAAATGACCGAGTTGCGGGCCAAGGCGCGTGACGGTGGAGTCTATCTTCGTGTGGTCAAGAACACGCTGGCAAAACGTGCCGTTGAAGGTACCGACTTTGAGTGTATGCAGGATGGTCTGATCGGTCCGCTGGTGCTGGCTTTCTCCCAGGAGGAGCCGGGTGCAGCAGCGCGACTGGTAAAGGATTTTTCCAAAGAGCACGATCGGTTGGTGCCCAGACTGGTGGCGTTTGGCGGTGAAATGCTCGCTGCAACGGATCTGGATCGCCTGGCGAAAATGCCGACCCGCGATCAGGCTATCAGCTTGCTGATGGCTGTGATGAAAGCCCCGAGTGAAAAGCTTGTCCGTACCCTCAACGAGGTGCCCGGCAAGCTGGTTCGTACCGTGGCAGCCATTCGCGACCAGAAACAGTCAGCCTGAACTATTTCGTATTTAATTTATTTGGAGTAAGCAATTATGGCAGCGTCTCAAGAAGACATTCTGGAAGCGATTTCCAGCATGAGTGTAATGGAGGTCGTCGACCTGATCTCCGCAATGGAAGAAAAGTTCGGTGTATCCGCCGCCGCCGCTGTGGCAGCCGCCCCGGCAGCCGCCGGTGGTGATGCCGGTGCTGCGGCTGAAGAGCAGACCGAATTCGACGTCGTGATGACGAGCTTTGGAGCCAACAAGGTCTCTGTCATCAAGGCCGTTCGTAGCATTACCGGTCTGGGTCTGAAGGAAGCCAAGGAACTGGTGGAAAGTGCGCCTTCTCCAGTCAAGGAAGCTGCTTCCAAAGACGAAGCCGAAGACATCAAGAAACAGTTGGAAGAAGCCGGCGCCGCTGTCGAGGTCAAGTAACGGCCTTGATGCCCGAAGGCATTCCCCAACAGAAAGCCGCAGGTCTCACCTGCGGGATGTCCGGGAGTGGCTGGTAGCGATATTACGCTACCGGCCTTTTCCCGTTATTTAGATAAAGATTACTAGAGAGGAACACCAATGGCCTACAGCTTCACCGAAAAGAAACGTATCCGTAAGGATTTCGGCAAGCGGCAGAGCATTATGGATGTGCCATACCTGCTCGCGACCCAGCTGAATTCGTATCGGGCTTTTCTGCAAGCCGATGCTGGCCAGGACAAGCGTCAGGATAAAGGCCTGCACGCGGCGTTTTCGTCGGTGTTCCCCATTACCAGCTATGCCGGTACGGCCGCACTGGACTATGTGAGCTACCGCCTGGGCACACCGGTATTTGACGTCAAGGAGTGTCAGCTGCGCGGTATGACCTATGCTGCTCCACTGCGTGCCCTTGTGCGCCTGGTGATTTATGACAAGGAAGGTGCCAACAAGTCAATCAAGGATATCAAGGAGCAGGAAGTCTACATGGGCGAACTGCCGCTGATGACGGACAATGGCACCTTCGTTATAAATGGGACGGAACGCGTCATTGTTTCGCAGCTGCATCGCTCGCCGGGTGTTTTCTTTGATCACGACAAGGGCAAGAGCCACTCCTCCGGCAAGCTGCTGTTCTCCGCGCGTGTAATCCCCTACCGGGGTTCCTGGCTGGACTTCGAATTCGACGCAAAGGATTCGCTGTTCGTGCGCATCGACCGTCGTCGCAAGTTGCCGGCCACCGTGCTGCTGCGCGCACTCGGTTATGAAACCGAACAGATTATTGATATTTTCTTCGATACCAATACCTTCCATATCGGTGCCGGAAAAACCGAGCTGGACCTGGTGCCCGAGCGCCTGCGTGGTGAGACCACCATGTTCGACATCAAGGCCAAGGGCAAGGTCATTGTCGAGGAAGGGCGCCGCGTTACTGCGCGTCATATCCGTGACCTGGAAAAATCCGGTGTGAAAACCCTGGAAGTTCCGGAGGAGTACCTGCTGGGCAAGGTGCTGGCACATGCTGTAGTCAACACCGAAACAGGTGAAGTGATTGCCAATGCCAACGACGAGCTCACCGAAGAACAGATCGTCGCACTGCGTGAAGCTGGTATAAAGGAAATTCGCACGATTTACACCAACGATCTTGATCGTGGTGCATACATTTCCAATACCCTGCGTATCGACGCGACTACCACACAGCTGGAAGCCCAGGTAGAGATTTACCGCATGATGCGCCCGGGCGAGCCACCGACCAAGGACGCAGCCCAGAACCTGTTCCATAATCTTTTCTTTACTTTTGAACGTTATGACCTGTCTGCCGTGGGGCGTATGAAGTTCAACCGTCGTGTTGGCCGAGAGGGTGATACCGGGCTGGGTGTCCTGTACGACGGTGTCTATTTCAAGCAGCGTGCCGGGAAGAAAGACGAGAATGCAATACAGGCCGTCGAAGCGCGTGGCGACAGCTCGGATATCCTCGACGTGATGACCACGCTGGTGAATATTCGTGATGGTAATGGCGTGGTCGACGACATCGATCACCTCGGCAACCGCCGCATCCGCTGTGTGGGTGAAATGGCCGAGAATGTATTCCGCATTGGCCTGGTGCGCGTAGAGCGTGCTGTACGCGAGCGTCTGAGCGTGGCGGAATCTGAAAGCCTGATGCCGCAGGAGCTTATCAATGCCAAACCGGTGGCCGCTGCGATCAAGGAATTCTTTGGTTCCAGCCAGCTGTCACAGTTCATGGACCAGAACAATCCGTTATCCGAAGTTACCCACAAACGCCGCGTATCGGCCCTCGGCCCGGGTGGACTGACCCGTGAACGCGCAGGTTTCGAAGTCCGCGATGTGCATCCCACCCACTATGGCCGCGTATGCCCGATCGAAACGCCGGAAGGTCCGAACATCGGCCTGATTAACTCGCTGGCCGTGTATTCGCGCACCAACGAGTATGGTTTTCTTGAAACGCCTTACCGCAAGGTGGTGGATAGCCGGGTAACCGATGAGGTTAAGTACCTGTCAGCTATCGAAGAAGGCCAGTATACTATTGCCCAGGCCAATGCCACGGTTGACGCAAAAGGCAAACTCATCGATGAACTGGTTTCCTGTCGTCACCAGAACGAATTTACCCTGTCAACGCCTGACCGTGTCGAGTACATCGACGTTTCACCCAAACAGATTGTGTCAGTGGCTGCGGCCCTGATCCCGTTCCTGGAACACGACGATGCCAACCGCGCACTGATGGGCTCCAATATGCAGCGTCAGGCGGTACCGACACTGCGTGCCGAGAAGCCGCTGGTGGGTACCGGCATCGAACGCACTGTGGCCGTTGACTCGGGTGTCACCGTTGTATCAAAGCGTGGCGGCGTGGTCGATACCGTCGATGCCGGCCGTATCGTGGTGCGCGTCAACGACGACGAAACCGTGGCCGGTGAGCCGGGTGTGGATATCTACAACCTTACCAAGTACACGCGATCTAACCAGAACACCTGCATCAATCAGAGGCCGCTGGTCTCACCGGGTGATGTTGTCTCGCGCAGCGACGTGCTGGCGGATGGTCCGAGCACCGACATGGGCGAGCTGGCGCTGGGACAGAACCTGCGCATCGCATTCATGCCCTGGAACGGCTACAACTTCGAGGACTCGATCCTTATCTCGGAACGCGTGGTGCAGGAAGACCGTTTCACCACTATTCACATAGAGGAACTCACCTGCGTAGCGCGTGACACCAAGCTGGGGCCGGAAGAAATCTCCGGCGATATTCCCAATGTGGGAGAGGGCGCACTGGGCAAGCTGGACGAGTCCGGTATCGTCTACATCGGCGCCGAGGTGAACCCGGGGGATATTCTGGTCGGCAAGGTGACGCCCAAAGGCGAAACCCAGCTCACACCGGAAGAAAAATTGCTGCGCGCCATCTTCGGCGAAAAGGCGTCCGACGTGAAGGATACCTCGCTGCGTGTGCCTTCCGGCATGGATGGCACCATCATTGATGTGCAGGTATTCACGCGCGACGGTGTGGAGAAGGATGCGCGTTCATTGCAGATCGAAGACGAGCAGATTGCCGGTATCAAGAAAGACCTTAACGACCAGCTGCGTATCATGGAGGGCGACATCTTCCAGCGTGTTGAAAAACTGCTGACCGGTAAAACAGCCGATGGCGGTCCCAACAAGCTCAAGAGCGGTGCCAAGGTCACCAGTTCCTACCTCGAAGAACTGGATAAGGGCAATTGGTTCGAAGTTCGTCTGAAAAACGAAGAAGCCAACCAGCAGCTGGAAGCCGCCGCGCGCCAGCTGGAAGAGCTGCGCAAGGATTTCGACCAGCGCCTGGAAGAAAAACGTAACAAGATTACTGCGGGTGACGACCTGGCGCCCGGCGTGCTGAAGATGGTCAAGGTTTACATGGCCGTGAAGCGTCGCGTTCAGCCAGGCGACAAGATGGCTGGCCGTCACGGTAACAAGGGTGTTATCTCCATGATCGTGCCGGTGGAAGACATGCCCTACGACGAAAATGGCACCCCGGTCGATATCGTGCTCAACCCGCTCGGAGTGCCATCGCGCATGAACGTCGGCCAGGTGCTGGAAACACACCTGGGCTGGGCGGCATCAGGCCTCGGTGTGAAGATCGGCAAGATGCTCGATGCGCAGGCCAAAGTGCAGGAGCTGCGCAAATTCCTGGGTGAAGTCTACAACGCCTCCAGCGGCAAGCATGAGGAACTGGACTCCTTCACTGACGAGGAGATTGTTAATCTTGCGGACAACCTGCGCAAGGGTGTGCCGATGGCGACACCGGTATTTGATGGTGCCGCTGAAGAGGACATTAAAAAGATGTTGCGTCTGGCTGACCTGCCCGAGAGTGGCCAGACCACCCTGTACAACGGCCGTACCGGCGATGCATTCGAACGCCAGGTGACCGTGGGTTATATGTACATCCTGAAATTGAACCATCTGGTAGATGACAAGATGCACGCGCGTTCGACAGGTCCGTATAGCCTGGTTACACAACAACCCCTGGGTGGTAAGGCACAGTTCGGTGGTCAGCGCTTTGGTGAAATGGAAGTGTGGGCACTGGAAGCTTACGGTGCAGCCTACACCTTGCAGGAAATGTTGACAGTCAAGTCCGACGACGTGAATGGCCGTACCAAGATGTACAAGAACATTGTTGATGGTAACCACTACATGGAAGCCGGCATGCCGGAATCCTTTAACGTGCTGGTTAAGGAAATTCGTTCGTTGGGCATCAGCCTGGAACTGGAACAGGACTGAGGGAGAGAATATGAGAGACTTACTGAATCTGTTAAAGCCCCAGGGTCACAACGACGACTTTGATGCCATCCGTATTGGTCTGGCCTCGCCGGACCTGATTCATTCCTGGTCATACGGTGAAGTCAAAAAGCCGGAGACCATTAATTATCGTACTTTCAAGCCGGAGCGCGATGGTTTGTTCTGCGCCAAGATTTTTGGCCCGGTCAAGGATTACGAGTGCCTGTGCGGCAAGTACAAGCGCCTCAAGCACCGCGGTGTGGTTTGTGAGAAGTGCGGTGTTGAAGTAACGCTTTCCAAGGTGCGGCGTGAACGCATGGGACATATCGAACTGGCCAGTCCGGTAGCGCACATCTGGTTCTTGAAATCACTGCCTTCGCGCATCGGCCTGCTGCTGGATATGACGCTGCGCGATATCGAGCGTGTGCTGTACTTTGAGGCCTTCGTGGTCATCGATGCGGGTATGACCACGCTGGAACGTGGTCAGCTACTGTCTGAAGAAGCTTACCTGGAAGCCATCGAGGAAAATGGCGATGAGTTCGATGCGCGCATGGGCGCGGAAGCGGTATTCGAGTTGCTGCATGACCTCGACCTCAAGGCCGAAGTTGTACAGCTGCGCGAAGACATGGGCGCCACCAAGAGCGAAACCAAGCTGAAACGCCTGGGCAAACGTCTCAAGCTGTGTGAGTCCTTCATGGAATCCGGTAACAAGCCGGAGTGGATGGTTATGACCGTGTTGCCGGTATTGCCACCCGAGCTTCGTCCTCTGGTGCCACTGGATGGTGGCCGTTTCGCGACCTCCGACCTGAACGATCTGTATCGTCGTGTTATTAACCGCAACAACCGTCTGCGCCGTCTGCTGGAACTGAATGCGCCGGACATCATTGTGCGCAATGAAAAACGCATGTTGCAGGAGTCAGTGGACGCACTGCTGGACAATGGTCGTCGTGGTCGTGCCATCACCGGTACCAACAAACGTCCGCTGAAATCGCTGGCTGACATGATCAAGGGCAAGCAGGGCCGATTCCGCCAGAATCTGCTGGGCAAGCGCGTCGATTACTCCGGTCGTTCTGTTATCGTGGTAGGTCCGACACTGCGCCTGCACCAGTGTGGTCTGCCCAAGCGCATGGCGCTCGAGCTGTTCAAGCCGTTCATTTTCAGCAAGCTGCAATTTCGTGGTCTGGCTACCACCATCAAGGCGGCCAAGAAACTGGTGGAACGCGAAGGTGCAGAAGTCTGGGATATTCTCGAAGAGGTTATTCGCGAACACCCGGTCATGCTCAACCGTGCACCTACTTTGCATCGACTGGGCATACAGGCGTTTGAGCCGGTGCTCATTGAAGGCAAGGCGATTCAGTTGCACCCGCTGGTATGTGCGGCATTCAACGCCGACTTCGACGGGGACCAGATGGCGGTTCACGTACCGCTGTCACTGGAAGCACAGCTCGAAGCGCGTGCGCTGATGATGTCTACCAATAATATTCTGTCGCCCGCTAATGGTGAGCCGATTATTGTGCCGTCACAGGATGTTGTGCTGGGTCTTTATTACATGACCCGCGAACGCGTCAATGCGAAGGGTGAAGGCATGGCGTTCGCCAATATTGCGGAGGTGCACCGGGCTTACGAAACCGGCTGTGCAGATCTGCATGCCATGGTCAAGGTCCGCATCAGCGACAGCATGGTGACAGATGAGGGTGTGCTGGAGCATAAAACCGCGATCAGGGATACCACCGTAGGGCGCGCCCTGCTGTCGGAAATCCTGCCCGAAGGTATTCCTTTTGAATATGTTGACCGCGATATGTCCAAGAAGGCTATCTCCAGCGTTATCAATACCTGCTACCGCAAGGTCGGTCTGAAGGCCACGGTCGTATTTGCCGACCAGCTGATGTACACCGGTTTCTCCTTTGCTACGCGCGCTGCGGTTTCCTTCGGTATTAACGATATGGTGATTCCGGAAGAGAAGGCGCCGATCCTTGCCGAAGCGGAATCGGAAGTTAAGGAAATCGAGAACCAGTACACCTCGGGACTGGTGACCAACGGCGAGCGTTACAACAAGGTCGTCGACATATGGTCGCGCACCAATGACCAGGTCGCCAAGGCAATGATGGACAAACTCGGCACGGAAGATGTTGTAAACGCCAAGGGCGAGACGGTCAAACAGAATTCCTTCAACTCTGTATTCATGATGGCCGATTCCGGCGCGCGTGGCTCTGCTGCCCAGATTCGTCAGCTGGCCGGCATGCGCGGTCTGATGGCCAAGCCGGACGGTTCCATTATCGAGACACCTATCACTGCGAATTTCCGGGAAGGCCTGGACGTGTTGCAGTACTTTATTTCCACGCACGGTGCCCGTAAGGGCCTGGCGGATACTGCGTTGAAGACCGCGAACTCCGGTTACCTGACGCGCCGCCTGGTCGATGTCGCGCAGGACCTGGTGGTTACAGAGGTCGACTGTGGCACCAGCGAAGGCCTGGTCATGACACCGCTGGTTGAAGGTGGTGATGTGGTCGAGTCATTGAGCGAACGTGTGCTTGGCCGTGTCACGGCAATCGATACCTGTGCACCAGGCAGCGACGAAGTCGTTGTTCCGGCGGGAACACTGATTGACGAAAAATGGGTCGAGAGCATAGAGGCCGCCAGTATCGACGAAATCACGGTGCGTTCGCCGATCAGTTGTAAAGTCCGTTACGGTATATGTTCATCCTGTTACGGGCGTGATCTGGCGCGTGGGCACCAGGTCAACATCGGTGAAGCGATCGGGGTGATGGCGGCGCAATCGATTGGTGAACCCGGCACCCAGTTGACCATGCGTACTTTCCATATCGGTGGTGCGGCCAGTCGTGCGGCCACGGTGAACAATGTGCAGGTCAAGAATACCGGCGCCATCAAGTTGCACAACATCAAGGCTGTAACTAACAAGGAAGACCATCTGGTGGCGGTGTCGCGTTCTGGTGAGGTCGGTGTTGTTGACGAGCATGGCCGCGAACGTGAACGTTACAAGGTTCCATACGGCGCCGTTATTCTCACCCGTGATGGTGATTCGGTCAACGGTGGTCAGATCGTGGCCAACTGGGACCCGCACACCCACCCGATTGTAACGGAGGTTGCGGGTACGGTACGTTTTGTTGATTTCGTAGATGGCGTAACTGTGCAGAAGCAGACCGATGAGATCACCGGCCTGAGCAGCCTGGTTGTCACAGATCCGAAACAGCGTGGTTCTGCCGGTAAGGACCTGCGCCCCATGGTGCAGCTTCTGGATGCCGCAGGCGAGGAATTAAAACTGCCCGGCACGGATGTATCGGCACACTATTTCCTGCCGGCCGAGGCTATCGTCGGACTGGAAGATGGTGCGCAGGTTAAGGTGGGTGACGTGGTTGCCCGTATACCGCAGGAATCCTCCAAGACCCGTGATATCACAGGTGGTCTGCCGCGCGTAGCCGATCTGTTCGAGGCGCGCAAACCCAAGGATCCGGCCATTATGGCGGAGATTTCCGGTACGGTCGGTTTCGGCAAGGAGACCAAAGGCAAGCAGCGCCTGATGATTACGCCAAGTGGGGATGATGACAACTACGAGGAATTGATTCCCAAGTGGCGCCATATTTCGGTATTCGAAGGCGAGCAGGTGACCAAGGGTGAAATGCTGGCCGATGGTGAGCCGAACCCGCACGATATTCTGCGTCTGCTGGGGACTACTGTGATGGCGGAGTATCTGGTCAAGGAAATCCAGGACGTATATCGCCTGCAGGGTGTGGGCATTAACGACAAGCACATCGAGGTCATTATTCGCCAGATGCTGCGCAAGGTTGAAATTGCCAGGCCAGGTGACTCCAGTTTCCTCAAGGGTGAGCAGGCCGATAAGGCCCGTATGCTGGACGAAAATGACCGCCTGAGCAGGGCCGGCAAGGAGCCGGCGCAGTGGAATCCCATGTTGCTGGGTATTACCAAGGCATCGCTGGCTACCGAGTCATTTGTTTCCGCGGCCTCGTTCCAGGAAACTACCCGCGTGCTGACCGAAGCGTCAGTACGTGGACTGCGCGATGGTTTGCGTGGTTTGAAGGAAAATGTGATTGTGGGACGCCTGATTCCGGCTGGAACAGGCCTGGCTCACCATCAGGAAAGGCGTCGCCAGCGCCAGGGGATTACCCTGGAAGATATACAGGAAGCCAGCCCTGTGGAAACCCCTTCCGAGGACGATGCGACAGCCCATGTGACGGAAGGTTGACGCTGGGTTGCGTGAGTCATAGCAGGAGCATGTAACCCCCTGCTGCTACCGTAGAATTCCCTTGACAGGTTCGGGTGGAATACCTACAATGCGCCTCCTTCGACAGGCCGGGTCATCCGGCCTGTCGTTTGTTTTCAGTACTTTATAAAATTTCAGCACCCCTGAGTGATTGAGGGTGGAGTAACGACTGATGGCAACGATTAATCAGCTGGTGCGCAAGCCGCGCTCGCGCAAACAGACGAAAAGTAACGTCCCGGCGTTAGAGGCATGCCCTCAGAAACGCGGGGTGTGTACACGCGTATATACCACGACACCGAAGAAACCGAACTCGGCGTTACGCAAAGTGGCCCGTGTGAGGCTGACTAACGGTTTTGAGGTGACCACCTACATCGGTGGTGAAGGGCACAATCTGCAGGAACACTCAGTGGTTCTGATCCGTGGTGGTCGTGTCAAGGATTTACCGGGTGTGCGCTACCACACGGTGCGCGGCAGCCTCGATACCCAGGGCGTGGATAGTCGCCGCCAGGGTCGATCCAAGTACGGTGCCAAGCGACCTAAGTCGTAATTGGTTCACTTAATTATTTAAAGAATTCAGGCGAGACGTAGAACATGTCGAGAAGAAGAGCAGCCGAACGCAGGGAGATTCTTCCCGATCCGAAATTTGGCAATCTGCTGTTGGCCAGGTTTATTAATATGGTAATGAAATCCGGCAAGAAGTCGGTTGCCGAACGCATTATCTACGGTGCGCTGGACCAGATTCAGCAGCGCGGAAGCGACGATCCGGTCGAAGTGCTCGACAAGGCGCTGGATAACATACGCCCGACGGTGGAAGTAAAGTCCCGTCGTGTTGGCGGCGCCACCTACCAGGTGCCGGTTGAAGTACGACCACTGCGTCGCACAACCCTGGCGATGCGCTGGGTGATCGATGCAGCACGCAAACGCAGCGAGAAGTCCATGGCGCTGCGCCTGGCGGGGGAATTGATGGACGCGTCTGAAAGTCGCGGCGCGGCCGTCAAGAAGAAAGAAGATACTCACCGCATGGCGGATGCCAATAAGGCGTTCGCTCACTATCGCTGGTAGAGAACAGGACTATTAGGGAACACGGCAAGTGGCACGCAAGACTTCAATTAACCGTTACCGGAATATCGGCATCATGGCGCATATTGATGCCGGTAAGACGACGACGACGGAGCGCGTGCTGTATTACACGGGTATTTCCCACAAGATAGGCGAAGTGCACGATGGCGCTGCGACCATGGACTGGATGGAGCAGGAGCAGGAGCGTGGTATAACCATCACCTCGGCTGCAACAACCTGTTTCTGGCAGGGCATGGACCAGCAGTTCGAACAGCATCGTATTAACATTATAGATACGCCCGGTCACGTTGACTTCACTATCGAGGTAGAGCGTTCCTTGCGCGTACTCGACGGTGCGGTGGCAGTGTTCTGTGCAGTAGGCGGTGTCGAGCCCCAGTCGGAGACAGTGTGGCGCCAGGGTAACAGGTACGCTGTGCCGCGCATGGCCTTCGTCAACAAGATGGACCGCGCCGGAGCGGATTTCCTGCGTGTGGTCGAGCAGATCAGGGAGCGCCTGGGCGCGAACCCGGTGCCGCTGCAGATGGCTATTGGTGCGGAAGATAATTTTGCCGGTGTTGTCGACCTGATTCGCATGCAGGCCATCTACTGGAACGAAGACGACATGGGTGTCACCTACGAGGCAAAGTCTATTCCGGAAGACATGCAGGAACTTTGCACGCAGTGGCGGGAAAACATGGTAGAGGCGGCAGCCGAAGCCAGTGAAGAGCTGATGGAAAAATACCTTGAGGACGGTGATCTCAGCGAAGCCGAGATTCGCCAGGGTATCCGCCAGCGTACGCTGGCAAACGAGATTGTGCCGGCGCTGTGTGGTTCAGCATTCAAGAACAAGGGTGTGCAGGCCATGCTTGACGCTGTTATCGAGTATATGCCATCGCCGCTTGATGTGCCGCCGATCACAGGCCACCTCGATGACAAGGACGAAACTGAAGCAACGCGACCAGCGGATGACAACGCTCCGTTTGCGGCGCTGGCGTTCAAGATTGCTACCGACCCTTTTGTGGGTACGCTGACCTTTTTTCGTGTCTACTCCGGCAGACTGAATTCCGGCGACACTATATATAATCCGGTCAAGGGCAAGAAGGAACGCGTTGGCCGCATCGTGCAGATGCATTCCAACTCCCGCGAGGAGATCAAGGAAGTGCTCGCCGGTGATATTGCTGCAGCCGTTGGCCTGAAAGACGTAACCACCGGTGACACGCTGTGTGATCTGGGTAACGTGATTACCCTGGAGCGCATGGACTTCCCCGAGCCGGTTATATCGGTGGCAGTCGAACCGAAAACCAAAAGTGACCAGGAAAAAATGGGTATTGCCCTCGGCAAACTTGCGCAGGAAGATCCGTCTTTCCGCGTGCAGACCGACGAAGAATCAGGTCAGACCATTATTTCCGGCATGGGTGAGCTGCACCTCGACATTATCGTCGATCGTATGAAGCGTGAATTCGGCGTGGAGGCCAACGTGGGTGCACCGCAGGTCGCCTACCGCGAGACCATCCGCAAGGTTGTAGAGAAGGCTGAAGGTAAATTTGTGAGGCAGTCCGGCGGTCGCGGTCAGTACGGGCATGTTGTGCTCAGGCTGGAGCCGCAGGAGCCGGGTACCGGTTATGAATTTGTCAATGAGATCGTTGGCGGTGTGGTGCCAAGGGAATACATCGGCGCGGTTGACAAGGGCATCAAAGAACAGATGGAAGGCGGCGTACTGGCCGGTTATCCGGTGGTAGACGTCAAGGTGTCCCTGTACGACGGCTCTTACCACGATGTCGACTCCTCGGAAATGGCGTTCAAGATCGCCGGTTCCATGGGTTTCCGTAAGGGTGCACTCGCGGGCGATGCGGTGCTGCTTGAGCCGGTTATGAAGGTTGAAGTCGTTACCCCGGAAGAAAATATGGGTGACGTTATGGGTGACCTGAACCGTCGTCGTGGACAGGTGCAGGGCATGGAGGACGGTGCGGCCGGCAAGATCATCCGTGCCGAAGTACCTCTGGCAGAAATGTTCGGTTATGCGACCGACCTGCGTTCTGCCACCCAGGGTCGCGCAACCTATTCGATGGAATTTGCCAAGTATGCTGAAGCACCAAACAGCATTGCAGAAACAGTCATAAAAAAAGCATCTTGAATTTGTTATCAGACACTAACAGAACAGTAAGAGGGTAGCAGTCGTGTCCAAGGAAAAATTTGAACGTACGAAGCCGCATGTAAATGTAGGGACGATAGGTCACGTGGACCATGGGAAGACGACGCTGACGGCGGCGCTGACGAAGGTGTCGGCGGAGAAGCAGGGTGGTGAGTTCAAGGCCTACGACCAGATTGACAATGCGCCGGAAGAGCGCGCACGCGGTATCACGATTGCGACGGCGCACGTGGAGTACGAGACCGAAAATCGTCACTACGCACACGTGGATTGCCCGGGACACGCGGACTATGTGAAGAACATGATCACCGGTGCGGCGCAGATGGACGGCGCGATCCTGGTGGTGAGCGCAGCCGACGGCCCGATGCCGCAGACGCGCGAGCACATCCTGCTGGCGCGCCAGGTGGGTGTACCGTACATCATGGTGTACATGAACAAGGCCGACCAGGTGGATGACGCCGAACTCCTGGAGCTGGTTGAGATGGAGATTCGCGAGCTGCTGGACAGCTACGATTTTCCGGGTGACGATACCCCGATTATTACCGGATCCGCGCTGAAGGCGCTGGAAGGTGATACCAGCGACATTGGTGTGCCGTCGATCGAAAAGCTGCTGGCTGCGCTGGACGAGTACATTCCGGTGCCGGAGCGTCCGGTAGACCAGCCGTTTTTGATGCCGATTGAGGACGTGTTCTCGATTTCGGGTCGCGGCACGGTGGTGACGGGCCGTATCGAGCGTGGTGTGGTGAAGGTTGGCGACGAGATTGAGATTGTGGGTATCCGCGATACGACGAAGACGACCTGCACGGGTGTGGAGATGTTCCGCAAGCTGCTGGATTCGGGTGAAGCCGGTGATAACGTGGGTGTACTGCTGCGCGGCACCAAGCGCGAAGACGTTGAGCGTGGCCAGGTGCTGTGTGTACCGGGCTCGATCACGCCGCACACCAAGTTTGAAGCGGAAGTGTACGTGCTGAGCAAGGAAGAGGGTGGTCGTCACACGCCGTTTTTCAGTAACTACCGTCCGCAGTTTTACTTCCGGACGACGGACGTAACGGGTGCTGTTGATCTGCCGGACGGTGTTGAGATGGTGATGCCGGGCGACAACATCAAGATGACGGTATCGCTGATTGCGCCGATTGCGATGGAAGAAGGCGTGCGTTTTGCGATCCGTGAAGGCGGGCGTACGGTTGGCGCCGGCGTGGTCGCAAAAATTATCGAGTAATAGACATGGGGACGGTACTTGATGCTGTCCCGGGTATAGCTGGAGTAGATTGAATACTGCTCCCGTTCTTTAGAGGTTGACATGGCAAATCAGAATATTCGTATCCGCTTGAAAGCGTTCGATCATCGTTTGATCGACCAGTCGGCGCGTGAAATTGTAGAAACTGCACGCCGTACCGGGGCGCAGGTGCGTGGCCCGATTCCACTGCCTACCAGGAAGGAGCGGTTCACCATATTGATTTCGCCACACGTCAACAAGGACGCCCGCGATCAGTACGAAATCCGCACCCACAAGCGTCTGATGGACATTGTGGACCCCACAGACAAAACTGTTGATGCGCTCATGAAGCTGGACCTTGCGGCTGGTGTTGACGTGCAGATCAAATTGAACTGAGGTCGCTGGCGTAAAGTTTTGTCGAGGAAACAGAGATGGCTATCGGATTAATAGGTAAAAAAGCAGGTATGACGCGCATCTTCACCGATGAGGGTTCATCCATATCTGTTACTGTGGTTGAAGTTGACCCCAATCGTGTCACTCAGGTGCGAACCGAGGACACTGACGGATACCGTGCGTTTCAGGTGACAACCGGTAAACGCCGCGCATCACGGGTGAGCAAGCCAATGGCGGGCCATTACGCAAAAGCCGGAACTGAAGCCGGCCGTGGCCTGTGGGAATTCCGCCTGGCCGATGGTGAAGGCAACGATATTGAAGTCGGCAAACAGCTCGGTGTCGAACTATTCGAAGCCGGACAAAAGGTCGACGTGGCAGGGACCACTATCGGTAAAGGTTTTGCAGGCGGCGTCAAGCGGCATAACTTTCATATGCAGGATGCCACACACGGTAACTCGCTATCACACCGTGCGCCTGGTTCCATCGGCCAGTGTCAGACACCAGGCCGCGTGTTCAAGGGCAAGAAAATGGCAGGGCATATGGGCGACGTACGCCGTACCACCCAGAATCTGGAAGTCGTGCGCGTAGACGCTGACCGCAATTTGCTGTTGATCAAGGGCTCGGTACCGGGTGCCCGGGGCGGTGACGTGGTCGTCACGCCGGCAGTCAAGGCTTGATAGGGGAATCGGATAATGAACATTAATATGCATGGCGGTTCAGGCATGGATGTCTCCGATGCCGTATTCGGGCAGGATTTTAACGAGACACTGGTGCACCAGGTTGTGGTGGCATACAGGGCCGCCGGCCGTGCCGGTACCCACGCGCAGAAGAATCGTTCTGCGGTAAGGGGCGGCGGAGCAAAACCCTGGCGTCAGAAGGGGACGGGGCGTGCCCGTGCTGGTACAATCCGCAGCCCGATATGGCGTGGCGGTGGCAAAACCTTTGCCGCTACTACCCGGGATTATTCGCAGAAGGTCAACAAGAAGGCCTATCGCTCTGCCATACGTTCCATTTTTTCGGAACTGGTACGGCAGGATAGACTGGTGATAGTAGAGGAATTCGCTGTTCAGGCGGCGAAAACCAGGGAACTGCTCGGCAAGCTCAGCGAGCTGGATCTGGACAGCGTGCTGATTGTGCACGAAGACCCGGACGAGAACCTGTACCTGGCAGCACGTAACCTGCCGCACATTGACGTTGTCGACCCTGATATTGCTGACCCGGTCAGCCTGATTGGATTCGACAAGGTGCTGATTACTGTCGCGGCATTACGCCAGTTTGAGGAGAAGCTCGCATGAATAACGAGCGTTTAAGCAGAATTCTGGTCGGCCCCGTCGTTTCTGAAAAGAGCACACGCGCCGCCGATCAAAACAAACAGTTTGTGTTCAAGGTTCAGCGTGATGCCAGCAAGCCCGAGATACGCAAGGCTGTTGAGAGAATGTTTGACGTCAAGGTTACCCAGGTTCAGGTAAGCAACGTCAAGGGCAAGATTAAGCGATTTGGGCAGACAATCGGCCGCCGTTCCGACTGGAAAAAGGCGTACGTGACACTGGCTGAAGGTTCAGACATAGATTTCGCAGGCGCAGAATAATGGCTATTGTTAAGTCCAAACCAACTTCTCCCGGACGTCGTTTCGTCGTCAAGGTCGTAGAAGCCCAGTTGCACAAGGGTGCGCCGCACGGAGCGTTGCTGGAGAAAAAGAACAAGAACGGCGGGCGTAACAACAAGGGCCGTATCACCACACGCCATCGCGGCGGTGGACATCGTCAGCGTTACCGCGTAATCGATTTCAAGCGCGACAAGGACGGTGTGCCGGGTCGTGTAGAACGTATTGAATATGATCCGAATCGCAGCGCGCATATTGCGCTGGTGCTGTACGCAGATGGTGAGCGCCGTTACATACTGGCTCCGCGCGGTATTTACGCCGATGCCGAGGTCCTCAGTGGCGTTGAAGCGCCGATCAAGCCTGGCAATGCCATGCCGCTGCGTAACATCCCGTTGGGAACCATGGTGCACAATATCGAGATGAAACCGGGCAAGGGTGGGCAGATTGCCCGTAGTGCCGGGTGCGGCGTGCAACTGGTTGCGCGCGAGGGCGTGCACGCGACATTGCGTTTGCGCTCCGGTGAAATGCGCAAAGTCCCGGCCGATTGCCGGGCCACTATCGGAGAAGTTGGTAATTCCGAACATAATCTGCGTTCGCTGGGTAAGGCGGGTGCAACCCGTTGGCGCGGCGTGCGGCCTACGGTGCGCGGTGTTGCCATGAACCCGGTTGATCATCCGCACGGTGGTGGTGAAGGCCGTACCTCCGGTGGCCGTCACCCGGTATCCCCATGGGGCATGCCGACCAAGGGTTACAAGACCCGTAAGAATAAACGCACCGATAACATGATTGTGCGTCGTCGCAATCAGAAGTAACGATAGAGGTTAGAACAGTGCCACGTTCAGTAAAAAAAGGACCCTTTGTTGATCTTCACCTGGTGAAGAAGGTCGATGAGGCCGTGAGCAGTAACAGCCGCAGGCCGATCAAGACGTGGTCGCGCCGTTCCATGGTGTTGCCGGATATGGTTGGCCTCACTATTGCCATTCACAATGGCCGCCAGCATGTGCCGGTTCTGATCAATGAAAACATGGTCGGTCACAAACTGGGTGAGTTCGCCGTTACGCGTACCTTCAAGGGACACGCCGCGGACAGGAAATCCAAGTAAAGGGTTACAGATATGCAAGCGTCTGCAAAATTAAGTCATGCGCGCATCTCAGCGCAGAAGTGCCGACTGGTGGCTGACCAGGTTCGTGGTCTGCCGGTTGAGAGCGCACTGGAGATTTTGACCTTCAGCAAGAAGAAAGCGGCACACACGGTTCGCAAAGTGCTGGAGTCGGCTATAGCCAACGCCGAGCACAACGAAGGTGCGGATGTGGACGAACTGAAGATATCCGAAATATGTGTTAACGAGGGGCCAACCCTCAAGCGCTGGAATGCCCGTGCCAAAGGCCGTGCCAACCAGATTCTGAAACGCACAAGTCATATCCAGATTACTGTTGCAGAACAGTAATTACGATTTGAGAGATTAAAGAGAGCACGGCATGGGCCAAAAAGTACATCCAATCGGTATACGCCTCGGCATAGTGAAGGACTGGACATCGACCTGGTATGCAGGTTCGGATAAATACGCGGATTTCCTGAATCTTGATCTGGAGGTGCGTGACTTCATCAAGCAGAAGCTGAAACACGCTTCGGTGAGTCGCATTACTATTGAGCGCCCCGCAAACAACGCGGCGATTACCATTTACACTGCCCGTCCAGGCATCGTGATTGGAAAGAAGGGTGAGGATATCGAGCGCCTGCGCGGTGAAGTGTCGCGCAAGATGGGTATGCCGGTGCATATCAATATCGAAGAGATCCGCAAGCCGGAAATCGAGGCACAGCTGGTGGCAGAAAGTGTTGCCCAGCAGCTTGAGCGACGCATCATGTTTCGGCGTGCTATGAAACGTGCAGTCGGCAATGCCATGCGGCTCGGCGCACTGGGTATCAAGATCATGGTTGCCGGTCGTCTGAACGGTGCAGAAATCGCCCGTACCGAATGGTACCGCGAAGGCCGTGTGCCACTGCACACCCTGCGCGCTGATATCGATTATGGCTTTACCGAAGCCAGCACGACCTACGGCGTGATTGGTGTGAAGGTCTGGGTATTCAAAGGTGAAATCCTGGATCGCGACGAACAGAAAGTCGAGCCCGAAGCTGCCAAAAAAGCAGCTGGCGGCAAATAAGGGAAACACGAGATGTTACAGCCCAAAAGAACCAAATTCCGCAAACAGCAGAAAGGCCGCAACCGTGGCCTGGCACTGAGCGGCAGCAAAGTCAGTTTCGGCGAGTATGCGCTGAAATCCACGACGCGCGGGCAGCTTACTGCGCGCCAGATCGAAGCCGCCCGGCGTACCATAACGCGCAAGGTAAAGCGTGGCGGAAAGCTATGGATTCGCGTTTTCCCCGATGTGCCGATCACCAAGAAGCCGATCGAAGTGCGTCAGGGTAAAGGCAAGGGTAACGTCGAATACTGGGTGGCGAAAATTCAGCCAGGTCGAGTGATTTATGAAATAGAGGGTGTGTCGGAAGAGATGGCGCGCGAAGCGTTCAAGCTGGCTGCGGCCAAGCTGCCGGTACAAACCACCTTTGTTACACGGACGGTGATGTGATGAATGCCAGCGATCTTCGTCAGAAATCGAATGATGAACTGAAGCTTGAACTGGATGGCTTGCTGCGCGAGCAGTTCAATCTCCGTATGCAGAAAGGTACTGGCCAGTTGAGTCGGCCGGACCGGGTCAGGAAGGTGCGCCGCGATATCGCGCGTATCAAGACTGTACTGAACGAAAAAGTAAGCGCAGGTGAAGCGGCATGAGTGAAGACAGTAAACTGGTTCGCACCCTGACGGGTCGCGTCGTGAGCGACAAGATGGATAAGAGTGCTGTGGTTGCGGTCGAGCGTAAGGTTCGCCATCCGCTGTACGGGAAATATATCCGCCGTTCCACCAAAATGCACATTCATGATGAAAATAATGAGTGTAAGCAGGGTGATACAGTAACGATCCGGCAGTGCCGCCCGATATCCAAAACCAAGTCATGGCAGCTGCTTGAAGTTGTCGAACGATCAGTCGGCTGATTGAACCTTACAGAGTTGCTTGAATGGGAATTAAGTCATGATTCAGATGCAAACCAAACTCGATGTTGCGGACAATAGCGGAGCACGCCGTCTGCAATGCATCAAGGTGCTGGGTGGTTCGCACCGCCGCTATGCGAATATCGGCGACATCATCAAGGTCAGTGTGAAAGAGGCTATTCCCCGCGGCAAGGTGAAAAAGGGTGAAGTCTATAACGCTGTGGTGGTTCGTACTGCCAAGGGTGTGAGGCGTGCCGATGGCTCGCTGATTCGTTTTGATGGTAACGCTGCGGTGTTGTTGAACGCCAAGCTCGAACCTATCGGTACCCGTATCTTCGGACCGGTTACGCGCGAGCTCCGCAGCGAACGATTCATGAAAATTATTTCTCTGGCGCCGGAAGTGCTTTAGGCGGGAGTCAGGATTATGCGTAAAATCAAAAAAGGTGATGACGTTATCGTCACGGTTGGCAAGGACAGTGGTAAGCGCGGAAACGTGTTGCGCGTGTTGCCGGATGTGGACAAGCTGGTGGTGGAAAACGTGAATATCGTCAAGAAACACACCAAGCCCAATCCGCAGGCCGGGATTTCAGGCGGCATTATTGAAAAAGAAATGCCGGTCCATGTGTCCAACGTAATGTTATACAACCCGCATACCAAGAAGGGTGACCGCGTTGGCTTCAAGATGCTGGAAGACGGGCGCAAGGTGCGTGTTTTCAAGTCCAATAATGAAGTTGTGGATGTTTGAGAGTGAGTCGCTGAAATGGCCAGGTTAAAAGATATTTATCGTGACGAAGTTGTCAAAAAGCTTACCGAGCAATTTGGCTACAAAAACGTTATGGAAGTGCCGCGCATAACCAAGGTGACCCTGAATATGGGTGTTGGTGGAGCGCTGGGCGATCGCAAGGTGATGGATCATGCTGTCAGCGATATGGAAAAAATCGCCGGACAGAAGGCTGTAGTCTGCAAGGCGCGCAAGTCGGTTGCCGGTTTCAAGGTGCGAGAGGACTGGCCTATCGGTTGCAAGGTGACGCTGCGCAGCGACCGCATGTACGAGTTCCTGGATCGTTTAATCAATATTGCGATCCCGCGGGTGCGCGATTTCCGTGGCATGAGCCCGAAATCGTTCGACGGACGTGGCAATTACAACATGGGTGTCCAGGAGCAGATCATCTTTCCGGAAGTGGACTACGACAAGATTGATACATTGCGTGGTATGGATATCGCGATAACCACCACTGCAAAAACTAACGAGGAAGGACGCGCGCTGCTGGCAGCGTTTAACTTCCCGTTCAAGAACTGAGGAACTGACTTCATGGCGAAGAGCAGCATGATCCAGCGTGAAATCAAGCGCGCTAAAACGGTTAAGAAGTACGCCAGAAAGCGTGCTGAATTGAAAGCTGTTATCGGCGACGTTAACCAGTCGGAAGAAGAGCGCTACAACGCACAACTTAAATTGCAGGCGCTGCCACGTGATGCCAGTCCCTGCCGCCAGCGTAATCGCTGCCGAATAACAGGCCGGCCACATGGCTACTATCGCAAGTTCGGACTGGCGCGCAATAAATTGCGCGAACACGCCATGCAGGGTGACATTCCGGGCCTGGTCAAGGCCAGCTGGTAACAGCAGAGACAGGACAGAGGTACGTAAATTATGATGACGGATCCAATCGCCGATATGCTGACGCGCATTCGCAATGGCCAGCGCGCAGGCAAGGTAGCGGTGTCCATGCCATCGTCAAAACTGAAACAGTCCATTGCCGGCGTCCTCAAGGACGAAGGGTATGTTGCTGATTTTCAGGTTAATGAAGAGGCTGGAAAACCGGTTATGAGTGTTGAGCTGAAGTATTACGACGGGCAGCCTGTTATCGACGTGCTGAAACGCATCAGCCGTCCCGGTCTGCGTATCTACAAGGCCAGCGATGAACTGCCCAAGGTGCAGGGTGGACTCGGCGTCGCGATTGTATCGACGTCCAAGGGTGTTATGAGTGACAGAGCTGCACGCGCTGCCGGTGAAGGTGGTGAAGTGTTGTGCTACGTATCCTGAATTGAGTACAGATCATGTCCAGAGTTGCAAAAAAACCGGTTGAGTTGCCAAAAGGTGTTGAGATCAACATCAACGGTCAGGCGATTACAGTCAAGGGTGGCAAAGGTTCCCTGTCCCGTGATATCCACAATTCGGTGGGTATAACGCAGGAAGATAATCTCCTGACCTTTGTACCAAAGGATGGTTCCAAGGCTGCCATGGCGCTTGCGGGTACCATGCGCGCCCTGACTAATAATATGGTGGTAGGCGTCAGCGAGGGTTTCGAGAAGAAACTGGAACTGGTCGGGGTCGGTTACCGTGCCCAGGCGCAGGGACAGAAACTTAACCTGACGCTGGGTTTCTCGCACCCGGTTGACTACGCGGTTCCGGAAGGGGTCAGCGTGGAAACACCGAGCCAGACCGAAGTCGTGGTGCGGGGTACGGACAAGCAGCAGGTCGGACAGGTGGCTGCGGAGATTCGTGCCTACCGTCCTCCGGAGCCCTACAAGGGCAAAGGCGTGAAGTACGCTGATGAAATCATCGTGCGTAAAGAAGCCAAGAAGAAATAGTTAATCGGTAAGGTATCAGTATGGACAAGAAAGCATCAAGACAGCGTCGCGCGAGAAAAACCCGCGCCAGGATCCGCGAACTGGGCAAGGTCCGCTTGTGCGTCAACCGGACCCCGCGTCATATCTATGCGCAGGTTATCGATAGCTCCGGCGACAAGGTATTGGCAAGTGCCTCGACGCTGGACAAAGAGTTACGCAAAGACATAAACGGTACCAGTAACAGCGCTGCAGCGGCCGTAATCGGCAAGGCTGTGGCTGAACGAGCCAAAGCAGCTGGTGTCAGCCAGGTTGCTTTTGACCGTTCCGGTTTTAAATATCACGGCCGTGTGAAGGCGCTGGCGGATGCCGCGCGTGAAAACGGTCTGGAATTCTAATTAAGGGTTTGCACTATGGCGCATGTCGATAATCAACAGAATTCGGATGGTCTGCAAGAGAAGCTGATCGGTATTAACCGTGTCGCCAAGGTGGTGAAGGGTGGCCGTCAATTTGGCTTTGCAGCCCTGACCGTGGTCGGTGACGGCGAGGGCAAGGTCGGTTTCGGACGCGGCAAGGCGCGCGAAGTGCCGGTCGCTATCCAGAAGGCCATGGAAAACGCCCGCAAGAATATGAAACAGGTGGCTCTGAAAGACGGTACTTTGCAGTACCCGATCATGGCGGACTTTGGTGCGGCCAGGGTATATATGCAACCTGCGTCTGAAGGTACCGGAATTATCGCTGGTGGCGCCATGCGCGCGGTTTTCGAAGTGGTCGGTGTGCGCGATGTGCTGGCCAAGTGCATTGGAACCAATAACCCGATCAATGTCGTGCGTGCGACCATGAAAGGCCTGGCTGAAATGAGTTCGCCGGAGATGGTCGCTGCCAAGCGTGGCAAAAAGGTCGAAGAGATTCTGGGGTAAGCCATGGCTGACAAGACTTTAAAGGTAACCCTGGTCAAGAGCACCAGTGGACGACTTAAATCACACAAGGCGTGTGCAGCCGGTCTTGGCCTGCGTCGTATCCGCCACACGGTTGAAGTCGCGGATACATCCGAGAATCGCGGCATGATCAACAAGATTTCGTACCTGCTTCAGGTAGAGGGTGCCTAATATGCGACTGAATACACTTAAATCCGCAACGGGTAGCCGTCCGGAAGGCAAGCGCCGCGGACGCGGTATCGGCTCGGGTCTGGGCAAGACCGGCGGGCGTGGCCACAAGGGCCAGAAATCCCGTTCCGGTGGTTTTCACAAGATCGGTTTCGAGGGTGGTCAGATGCCCTTGCAGCGTCGTTTGCCAAAAGTTGGCTTTACGTCGCGCGTCTCCCGGGTAACGGAAGAAGTTCGCTTGAGTGAACTGGGGCTGGTTGAAGGTGATAGCGTAGATCTGGCAGCACTTAAAGCTGCGGGCGTAATCAAGCAGAGCACGCTCCATGTCAAGGTTATGCTGTCTGGCGAAATCAGCAAGGCAGTCACAGTGAGTGGCATTGGTGTCAGCAAGGGTGCGCGCGCGGCAATTGAAGCCGCCGGCGGCAAGGTTGAAGATTAAAGTGACAAGGCTGGACCACTGATGGCGGGACCTGGCGCAGGAGGCATTGGCGGAGGACTCGGTGAAATGGGTAAGCTGACGGAATTGCGTCAGCGCATCCTGTTTGTGCTCGGCGCCATTGTTGTTTTTCGTATCGGCTCGTTTATCCCGCTGCCGGGTATCGACCCGATGGTGCTGGAGACGCTGGCCGAACAGCAGAAGGGCACCATCCTGGACATGTTCAATATGTTCTCGGGTGGCGCACTGGCGCGACTGTCACTGTTTGCACTCGGGATCATGCCCTATATATCGGCATCGATTATTATGCAGCTGCTGTCTTTCACGGTGCCCGCACTGGAACAGCTGAAAAAGGAAGGCGAGCCGGGACGACGCAAGATCACCCAGTACACGCGTTATGGCACGGTGGTGCTCGCGACCTTCCAGGCAATAGGTATTTCCACTGCCTTACAGGGGCAGGTGGTCGGAGGCGCGCCGCTGGTTATTTTGCAGGGCATGCCATTTGTTATTTCGGCTGTCACCTGTCTGGTAACGGGAACCCTGTTCCTGATGTGGCTGGGCGAGCAGGTTACCGAACGCGGCATCGGTAACGGTATCTCGATTATCATTTTCTCGGGTATCGTGGCGGGTCTGCCGGCGGCGATTGGCGGTTCACTGGAACTGGTGCGCACCGGTGAAATGAACACGCTGAGTGTTCTGTTCCTGTTTGCAATGATACTGGCGGTTACCGCGTTTGTTGTGTTCGTGGAACGCGGGCAACGGCGTATAACAGTTAACTACGCCAAGCGGCAGCAGGGCCGCAAGATGTACGCGGCGCAGAGCACGCATTTGCCGCTGAAGCTGAATATGGCCGGTGTTATTCCGCCGATATTCGCGTCCAGTATTATCCTGTTCCCGGCAACGGCCGGACAGTGGTTTGGCAGTAATGAAGGCATGGGCTGGCTGAAAGATATTTCATCCTCCCTGTCGCCGGGTCAGCCCTTGTATATTATGTTCTATGCAATGGCGATCATCTTTTTCTGCTTTTTTTATACCGCCATCGTCTTCAATTCGAAGGAAACGGCGGACAATCTGAAGAAGTCCGGCGCGTTTATTCCCGGAATCCGGCCAGGTGAGCAGACGTCGCGCTATATCGACGGTGTCATGACACGGTTGACACTGGCAGGCGCCATATACATCACGGCAGTGTGTTTGCTGCCCGAGTTTTTGATTTTGTACTGGAATGTGCCCTTCTATTTTGGTGGTACATCCCTGCTGATTATCGTAGTAGTGGTCATGGATTTTATGGCCCAGGTGCAGTCGTTAATGGTTTCACACCAGTACGACGGGCTGATGAAAAAGGCCAATCTGAAAGGTCACGGCCGACCCGGACTGCTGCGCTAGGACAGAGTTAAACAGGTGAGATCATGAAAGTACGTGCATCAGTCAAGCGCATTTGTCGTAATTGCAAAATTGTCCGCCGCAAGGGCGTGGTTAGGGTCATCTGCAAGGATGGTCGCCACAAGCAGCGTCAGGGCGCGTGCAAGTAGCAATTACCGGTTTTTAGTTTGAAATAAGGGGGTTTTTCCGGTATTCTTGCGGGTTTGGTAACTCGCGACCGGTTTACCTCGTTGAGGAGATAGGATTCATGGCTCGTATAGCCGGAATTAACGTTCCAACCCAGAAACATGCAGGAGTTGCCCTGACCGCTATCTACGGTATCGGCCAGACCTCTGCGCGCAAGATCTGCGATGCCTGTGGCATCAACCCGGCCACAAAGATCAAGGATCTTTCCGAGCCGGAGGTCGAGTCTATCCGTAACGAAGTAACGAAATACACGGTGGAAGGCGACCTGCGTCGCACCCTGTCCATGAACATCAAACGTCTCATGGACCTGGGCTGTTACCGTGGCATGCGCCACCGTCGCGGATTGCCACTGCGTGGTCAGCGTACCCGGACCAATGCACGTACCCGCAAGGGCCCGCGTCGTCCGATTCGTAAATAATATTGCTGTAAACAGGTATTCATAATGGCTAAGCCGGCTTCAGGCACCAAGCGCAAGAAGGTCAAAAAGAATGTGGTCGACGGGATCGCCCATATACATGCTTCCTTCAACAACACAATTGTGACCATTACCGACCGTCAGGGTAATGCCCTGGCGTGGGCGACAGCCGGCGGTTCCGGCTTCCGCGGTTCTCGCAAGAGCACACCGTTCGCTGCGCAGGTGGCTGCCGAACGTGTTGGTGAAATGGTAAAGGAATACGGGTTGAAGAACCTGGAAGTTGAAGTGAAAGGCCCCGGTCCTGGTCGCGAGTCTGCGGTGCGCGCTCTGAACAATGCCGGTTACAAGATTACTAACATTACCGATGTGACCCCGATCCCGCACAACGGTTGCCGTCCGCCCAAGAAGCGGCGCGTGTAGGGCGGAGGAGAGCAAATGGCAAAGTATGTTGGACCCAAGTGTCGCCAGTGTCGCCGTGAAGGTACGAAGTTGTTCCTCAAAGGCGAAAAATGCTACACCAGCAAGTGCTCGGTTGAGAATCGCGCTTTCCCGCCAGGGCAGCACGGTCAACGCCGCGGACGCCTGTCTGATTACGCCGCGCAGCTGCGTGAAAAGCAGAAGATGCGCCGTATCTATGGTGTGCTGGAGCGCCAGTTCCGTAACTACTACCAGAGTGCAGCCCAGCGTAAGGGTTCCACCGGTGAGAATTTGCTGCAATTGCTGGAAGGACGTCTGGACAATGTCGTGTATCGCATGGGCTTTGCCGCATCACGCCCGGAAGCGCGTCAGCTGGTTCGTCACAATGCTGTCATGGTTAATGGCAAGCGTGTCACTATTCCGTCATTCCAGGTTCAACCGAATGACAACCTGACGATCGCCGAAAAATCCCGCAAGCAGCTGCGCGTGCAGTCGGCAATGGAAGTTGCAGAGCAGCGCGGATTTGTCGACTGGATCGATGTCGACCCGAAGAAGCTGGAAGGCACATATAAGGCACGACCCGAGCGTTCAGATCTCCCCGCAGAGATCAACGAGCACCTCGTCGTCGAGTTGTACTCCAAGTAAGCCAACAGGTAAGAGGACTTTTCATGCCGGGCAAGGTCAACGAGTTTCTGAAACCACGTATTGTAGACGTTCAGTCCGTCAACGAGCGTACAGCAAAAGTCGTTCTGGAACCGCTGGAACGCGGATTCGGCCATACGCTGGGTAACGCACTGCGTCGTATTCTGCTGTCGGCAATGCCGGGGTGTGCAGTAACGGGTGTGGAAATCGAAGGTGTTCTGCACGAGTACTCCGCGATCGAAGGTGTGCAGGAAGACGTCATGGAGATCATGCTCAACCTGAAAGGGGTTGCGCTGAAGATGCATAACCGCGATGAAGCCACCCTGAGGCTGAGCAAAAAAGGTCCGGGACAGGTGACAGCGGGTGATATCGTCATCGATCACGATATCGAAGTAATCAATCCGGATTACGTAATTGCCAACCTGACCAAGGGCGGCGAGCTCAACATGACCCTGAAAGTCGAAATGGGCCGTGGTTACGAACCGGCAACAGTGCGTGCTGCCGCAAGGGATGACGAAAGCAAGCCGATCGGTTCCCTGCAGCTGGATGCGAGTTTCACACCGGTGTCCCGAGTCTCCTATAACGTGGATGCAGCGCGTGTTGAACAACGTACCAACCTGGACAAGCTGATTATAGAAATCGAAACCAACGGTACCCTGGATCCGGAAGAGGCGATTCGTCGCGCGGCCACCATCCTGCAGGACCAGGTGTCGGTATTCGTTGATCTGCAAGGCAAGCAAGAGGTTGAGCCGGAAAGCCCGGAAGCGGATATCGATCCGATCCTGCTGCGCCCGGTCGATGATCTGGAACTGACTGTACGTTCCGCAAACTGCCTGAAGGCAGAAAGTATCTATTTCATCGGTGATCTGATTCAGCGCACCGAAGTCGAGCTGCTGAAAACGCCGAACCTGGGCAAGAAGTCGCTCACCGAAATCAAGGATGTCCTGGCATCCCGGGGCCTGTCACTGGGCATGCGTCTGGAAAACTGGCCACCGGCAGGACTCAAGGAAAGCGATAAGCAATCTGTCGTCGGAATTTAACGTAGGAAAGAATCATGCGTCACCGTCAAAGTGGGCGAAAACTCAATCGCAACAGCAGCCATCGTAAAGCCATGTTCAGCAATATGGCCGCATCGCTGATGCGTCACGAAGTCATCAAGACTACATTGCCCAAAGCCAAGGAACTGCGTCGTGTTGCTGAGCCGCTGATTACCATGGCCGGCACCGATAGCGTACACAAACGCCGCCTGGCATTTGCCCGCCTGCGCGACCGCGATGTGGTCACCAAGCTGTTCAACGAGCTTGGTCCGCGCTACAAGGATCGCCCCGGCGGCTACCTGCGTATCCTGAAAATGGGTTTCCGTACCGGCGACAAGGCACCGATGGCGCTGGTTGAGCTGGTAGACCGTCCCGAAGCCGATGCCGGAGATTTCGAGGCCGTAGACGAGTAAACCCGGGCACGATTCAAACTGCAAAAGCCGGGCACTGCCCGGCTTTTTTATGGGTCGGTACAGGCACACCAATGGTGCGCTATTATGATGGAATGATTGCGAACTTCACTGATTTTGGAGTGCCCGGCCCTTACCTGGGCCAGATGCATGCGGCACTCCACCGCGAAGCTCCGGGCATCCCGGTGGTCGATATTTTTCCCGATCTACCTGCCTTCAACATCAAGGCTGCGGCCTACCTGCTGCCGGCCTACAGCCAGTACCTGCCCGAAAACAGCGTATGTGTCTGTGTTGTCGACCCAGGGGTCGGGACAGCACGGCGAGCTGCGGTGGTGCGTAGCGGCGGGCGCTGGTACGTCGGCCCGGACAACGGCCTGTTCTCCTTGCTGGCCCGCCGTGCAAGCGACGTGCAGGCATTCATCATTGAATGGCGTCCCGGGCAATTGTCCAGCAGCTTCCATGGCCGTGACCTGTTTGCCCCCGTGGCGGCACGACTTGCCCGCGGCGAGCCACCACCCGGCGAAGCGCTGGATCCAGCTCAGCTGGTCACGCCCGACTGGCCGGTCGATCTGGCAGAAATCGTGTACCTGGATAATTTTGGCAATGCCATCACCGGTCTGCGAGCCTCAAGCATAACCACCGCCAGCACAATCGAAGTCGAGGGAAAGGAATGTGAGTTCAGGCGCACCTTCGGTGAAGCTGAGCACGGCAAACCGTTCTGGTACGAGAACTCGAACGGCCTGGTAGAGATTGCGCTGGCAGAGGGCCACGCAGTCCATGAGATGGGACTCGAAGTGGGTACGGTAGTGCGGGTGAACACCAGCTCAGTGTGAAGGCGCCCCGGGGGATTCCGTTGCATCTGCAGAAAGTAATGTGCGGATAATTTCCTGTACCTCGGGATGATTGAAATCCCTGCCGCCTACAGCGCGGTACACCACACGTCCACGCCTGTCGATCAGTACAGTCGTCGGTAACCCCTTGATGCCATAGGCTTGTGATACCTCGCTATCGCGGTCAAACAGGATCGGAAAACCGGGAAACACTTCAAGCTGTCCCATATAGGCGAATACATGGTCCGGTGACTCCCACTGGTTGATGGCCAGGACAGTGAACGGTTTATCCCTGAAAGCCTGGTACAGCGCTTCCATTGACGGCAGTTCGCGCCGGCAGGGCGGACACCAGGTCGCCCAGAAATTCACCATAACCACCTTACCGCGGTAGCCACTGAGCGAATGAGATTCACCATCCATATCATCAAGCGTGAAATCCGGCGCCGCAACAGGCGTCGCCAGTTGCGTCAACTGATGATTGAGTTCCGGTACTGGTAATTGTGCGTACGCAACTCCGGCCGGAAACAGGACGGCGAGCAGCAGCGCAATACAGCGCTGACGTTCAGGGATCCGGCAGCGTAGCAGGTGCACAACGCATACCCTCAAGTTTTCCTTCATGGGTCTCACCCTTATACTTCCAGGAATAAACAAGGTCAAACGTACTGCCGGGTGGTAACGGAACTGTGGTAAAGCCCTGGCTCCAGTCGCCCGGCTCGAATGTCTGGTCATCCGGCAGAATTGACCAACGAAAAGCTACTCCCTGATTTTTCCATTCATTGACCCATTGCGTCTTGGTTTTCAGCGGATGCGCCTTGCCGTCCGCCGTGACATAACGCCAGTCGGCAACACGGTAAGAGAGCTGTTGCTGCGAATCATTGGTCACGATGGTCCCGAACACACAATAACCCGCTATGGTTTCAACAATATCAGGCGGAAGGCCGCGTGCACTGTAGGTCGCCCTGACATAATCAGGCAGTACTTGCAGCAATTGCATGCTGAAGCCACGTTCCCGAATCTGCCAGGACAACAGACCGGTATCGGGATCGGTATGCTGCCGTACTTCACCAGCCGACAATACCAGCGGCAGGTACAACAGCAGCCCAAAGCAGCAACGTGTCAACGGCCTTTGCCTCGCATCATTATTCAATACCTTGCAGCATAAATCGCTGGAGACAGTTTGCCAATGATTAGCAGGCCTTAATCCGGACTAATTCAGCGGGTTAGTCCGGCTGATGAGTCACCTGCCAGGGGCAGGTTTAGACGCATATCAGCTTGAAAATAAAGGGCCACAGGCCGGGCCGGCCAGCAGAAGAACGGACCGGTTTAACAAGCTAAAAAATTCCCGAAAAAAGAAAATAGCACTATAGCGTATCTCACGCCAGGTGATATGAGCCTTCGGCGGCGTATACTTAAGAAAAAGTGTGCTTTATAGTTTACAGATCTGGATACATAGTTGGCACATTCATAAACTGTAATGGTACATATAGAAAGTGTTTACGGATATGCGAATGCCCATCAATTGTAGTTATGTATATAAAAATATCCAAGAGGAATTGAAAATGGCAAATGAAGGTTATCACGAATCAATAGATGAGCTCACAGATGAAACAAGAGATATGCACAGGGCAATTACATCTCTGATGGAAGAATTAGAGGCTGTAGATTGGTATAACCAAAGAGTAGATGCATGTAAAAATAAAGAATTAGGAGCAATCCTTGCGCACAATAGAGACGAAGAAAAAGAGCATGCTGCAATGGTTCTAGAATGGATTCGCCGACGAGATCCAGCCTTTGAAAAAGAACTAAAAGACTATTTATTTACCGATAAAGAAATTGCTCATAAATAGCAAATACATAACAAGTCGTCCGAGTTGACGCTGTAGAAAAACCCAATTTGATTGAAATATTCTATAAAGCGAAATGGATAACTACGAAAAACTGGGATATACACTTTTAGCAATTATTGCGGTCATTTATTTGATTGCAATGCTCGTTGGAATGATTACGGTATTTCCCTTTGGTCTCCTGGGCCTCCTGTTAATAGCAGGTGTAGGAGTCTTGATGGTAAAAGTAATAAAAGAAAGATTGCAGAACAAAGAGGATGACTATTACTCTAAGGAGATCGACAAATAATGTTGATTACCACGCAAGATGAATTTGCTGATTATGAAATTATAGAAACTATTGGTTTGGTTCGAGGCAACACAATCAGGGCCAGGCATATAGGTAAAGACATTCTGGCTGGATTGAGAACAATAGTTGGTGGAGAGATCAAGGAATATACAAAAATGCTGGCGGAATCCAGAGAACAATCAATTGACAGAATGGTGGCTGAGGCGACGCATAAAAATGCAGATGGGATTGTCGCTATGAGGTTTACTACCTCTCCCGTAATGCAAGGTTCTGCCGAATTGCTTGCGTATGGAACGGCAGTGAAACTAAAATCCAAAAGCAATTAACGGGGGACGGTGTGCTCTGCCTGAAGGTGGGCAGGGAGACGCGGAATCGCGCCAGTTAATATCAATGTTATCGCTCTACCAGTTTCCGATATCCCATTACTGCGAAAAGATACGCTGGGCGCTGGATTATAAAAAACTGGATTATCGCGTGGTGAATCTCCTGCCCGGTTTTCACGCACCCACTGCAAAAAAACTGGCGCAGCGGACGACGCTGCCGATTCTGACTCACGACGACACAGCCATTCGCAACTCCAGCGCTATCATCAGCTATCTCGACAACACATTTCCGGAGCATCTGCTAACCCCGGTTGATGGGGGAAATAAACGGGATGCCCTGGACTGGGAGCGGTTTGCCGACAAGGAGATCGGGCCCTGTGTCAGGCGTGTCTGTTACCACACCCTGCTGGAGCACCCTGCGCTGGTTATTCCTTTTTTCACCGTTAACGGTCCGTGGTATGGCTCGTGGGTGCTACGCCCGCTGTTTCCTTTCATGAGCAGGAAAATGCGCAAATTGATGGATATCAACGCGGCAACTGCTCAGCAGGCGCAGCAGCACCTGACACAGGCCATAGACAAGGTACACGAGCATCTCCAGGGCAAAACGTATTTTGTTGGTAATCAATTCTCGCGTGCTGATCTGGCTGTCGCGGCCCTGCTGGCGCCTTTGTGCCGACCGGCCGGGTACGGTCTGGACTGGCCGCCGGCCTATCCCGAGCCACTCGCGCAAATTGTAGAAGAGCTGTCGGAAAAGCTGGCGTGGGTGAATCGGCTGTATGAAAAGCACAGGTAGCTTCACCGGGAGAAACATTCACAGTGGATGACAAGCGGCCGGTTACCGCTGGTGTGCATCATATCGGTCTTCATCACCTGGCGCTCAGGGTGGGAAGTGAACAAGGGCTGAAGTCGCTTCATGACAGGCTGCTGGCAGCCGGGGTCAAGATAGAGTTTTCGCCAGAGCAGCTGCGCGGCGGTCCGGCCATGCATATGATGTGTTATGACCCCGGTGGTATAAGGATAGAGTTTATTTGCGCGCCATAGGCGTCCAGCTACAGTCACCATAGAGTGGCAATAGAAAGAGAGCAGACGATGACACCGAAATTCGGTGCAGAATTTATCGGTACCTTCTGGCTGGTGCTGGCTGGTGCTGGCTGGTGCTGGGTGGTTGTGGTAGTGCGGTGCTTGCGGCGGCCTTCCCGGATGTCGGCATTGGCCTGTTAGGTGTTTCCCTTGCGTTCGGACTCACCGTCCTGACCATGGCGTTCGCCATTGGACATATATCCGGTTGTCAC
>Ga0316191_10000214_pt1 | contig 34717 bp, 35 predicted proteins | sample Eddworburr2cm_MG_FD_204928 | JGI IMG/M metagenome (GOLD analysis project Ga0316191, IMG submission 204928) | Coastal sediment microbial communities from Maine, United States - Eddy worm burrow 2 cm | ecosystem: Environmental > Aquatic > Marine > Coastal > Sediment | place: USA: Maine...
GGATTCCCCCTACCAGGGGTCATTCTTTGGCATTGTCACAGCTCACGACGGTGCGTTGATCACGTTCGGACTGAGGGGTAATGTGTTTCGGTCCACCGACGAAGGCGATACCTGGCTGGCTGTCGAAACCGGTGACGAGAGGACCCTGTTGGGTGGCATTACCCGGTCCGACGGCACCATCGTGCTTGTTGGATCGGCTGGCGCAGTACTTGTGAGCAACGATCACGGCAGGAGTTTTAAAGCACTCCCCACGTCCGGCAACCGTGTCTACAGCGGCGTCACTGAAACGCCCGACGGAAAAATAATGCTCGTCGGGTTCGGCGGTGTCTCCATGCTCGGTGGAGTTGATAGCGATGAGTGAAAACATCAACCGCCAGACCGGACTGTCTGAACACCAGCAACCCCCGTTAGCCGAACGCATCCTGTTCGAGAACAGGATCGCTGTCATCATGGTTTTCGTGCTGATGACGGTACTTCTCGGCTGGCAGGCGGCACAGATCGAGCCCGACGCCAGTTTCGAGAAGATGATTCCGACGTCGCACCCCTACATCCAGAATTACCTGGACAACAAGGCCGACCTGGCCAGCCTCAGCAACTCCGTTCGCATCATCGTCGCGACCAGCGAAGGTGATATTTTCGACAAGGAGTTTCAGGAAGCACTGCGGCAGATCAACGATGAGGTCTTCTACATCCCGGGCGTAGACCGCTCGCGCCTGCAGTCGATCTGGACGCCCAATGTTCGCTGGAGCGAGGTCACGGAAGAGGGTTTTCGCGGCGGTGCCGTGATTCCGAATGGTTACGATGGATCGGAGAAGTCGCTCGACCAGTTACGGCTCAATATTCTGCGCTCCGGGCAGGTTGGTCGGCTCGTTGCCAATAACTTCAAGTCATCGATCATCATCGCTCCGCTCACCGACATTAACCCGGAAACAGGTGAAAAGCTCGACTACCGCGAGTTCTCAAGAAGTATAGAAACCCTCGTTCGCGACAAATACCAGACCGATAAGATAAGTATTCATGTGACCGGTTTCGCAAAGGTCGTCGGTGACCTTATTGAGGGTGCGACGCTGGTTGCGATGTTCTTCGGGGTCGCGCTTGTGATCACGCTCGCGCTGCTGATGCTCTACTCAAGATGCATTTTCGCGACGCTCATTCCGCTGACCTGCTCTACGATCGCCGTAGTCTGGCAGCTTGGCTTGTTGCGTGCTCTGGGCTTTGGCCTGGACCCCTACTCCATGCTCGTCCCATTCCTGGTCTTCGCGATAGGAATCAGCCACGGCGTGCAAATCATCAACAACATCGCCGTTCGCTTTTTCTTTGGTGCCGGTCCACTCTGGTCCGCGCGACGGGCGTTTCGTGCGCTTCATATCCCCGGGCTTGTCGCCCTGGTTAGCGATGGCATTGGCTTCCTGACGCTCATGGTTATCGAAATTCCGGTAATCCAGGAGCTGGCATTAACGGCCAGTATCGGCGTGGGCGTATTGATTTTTACGAATCTCATTCTGTTGCCCGTATTGATGTCCTACGTGGGCCTGTCGAAACCGTCGGTGCGTTACCTGCAACGCAAGAAGGAAAATCCGTCGAAACTCTGGCCGCTTATCGCGCATTTTGCGAAACCACCATTTGCACCCGTTGCGATCGTCGTTGCCATTGCACTGTTCGGTCTCGGGTTCTATGGCAGCAAGGACCTGCGCATCGGCGACCTCGATGCCGGCGCCCCCGAACTGCGGCCTGACTCGCGATACAACCTGGACAATGCATTCCTGACAGAAAACTATACGACCAGCACCGATGTCTTCGTAACAATGGTGCAGACTGCGCCGCAGCAGTGTGGCGAGTACAGCACCGTCTCGGCAGTCGATCGCTTTCAGGAAGTCATGAAGAACACCAAGGGCGTGCAATCCGTAGTCTCGCTGGTCGATGTGTCGAAACGGGTGATCATGGCCATGAACGAAGGCAACCCGAAGTGGCACACGTTGAGCCGCAACCAGTACATACTGAACAACTCGCTCAGCTCGGTTCCGAGTACGTTGATCAATACCGATTGCAGCATGGTCCCTGTTCTCATTTTCCTGAATGACCACAAGGCGGAGACCCTGAGCGAGGTTATCCGCGTGGCCGAGGAATTCGCAGCCGAGTACGACGATGAGGACCTGGAATTTACGCTGGCCGCAGGTGACACGGGCTACATCAAGTTTGCGCTCGCGGCTGGTAACGCGGGTATCGAATCAGTTACCAATATCGTGATCAGCAAGGCACAGTACCAAATGCTGGCGCTGGTATACGGCGTTGTGAGCTTCCTCGTATTCCTGACATTCCGCTCCTGGCGTGCAGTCATTTGTATTATCTTGCCACTGGCGCTGACCTCGGTCCTCGGACAGGCCCTCATGGCAATGTTGGGCATTGGCGTGAAAGTCGCGACGCTCCCTGTAATTGCTTTGGGCGTTGGTATTGGCGTCGACTATGGCATTTATATCTACAGCAAGATGGAGAGTTATCTGACCCGAGGCCTGTCGCTTTACACGGCCTATCTGAAATCCCTGCAAACGACCGGTATCGCCGTGGCGTTTACAGGATTGACGCTCGCAATAGGCGTGGGTACCTGGATATTCTCACCGATCAAGTTCCAGGCAGATATGGGGCTGATGCTGACCTTCATGTTCCTCTGGAACATGCTCGGCGCACTCCTGCTGTTACCGGCGATTGCGCACTACCTGGTCATTCCGCCCGCGGCAAAGGAAGCGTAGCGCGAGCGAACAGACGCGCTAGGCCAGTTCCCTGCTCGCCCGCTCCAGGTCTTCTTCGGTATCGACGCCGGTACCGGGTCGTACCGTCGGTACGCCAACAGCAATCGCCATACCCAGCGATAATGCGCGCAGCTGCTCCAGTTGCTCGCAAATTTCGAGCTCGGACGGCGCGGACGCTACAAGGCGGCGCAGAACACCGCAGCGATAGGCGTAGATGCCGTGGTGATGAAGCGCTGCACTTGCGGCGCGCGTGTCACTGCCTTCGTCGCGCGGATACGGAATCGACGCACGACTGAAATAGATTGCATGGTCGTTCACATCGCGAATGACTTTCACACAATTCGGGTTCTCGAAATCGTCCTGGTTCCGGAAAGGTGACGCCAATGTGGCAATGTCGGCCGTTGCGTCGTCCAGCAAGGAAGCACATTGATCAATCAATTGCGGCGGCATCGCAGGCTCATCGCCCTGCAGGTTGACGACAACCTGTTCGTCTTCCCAGTTCATCAAGTCGGCGACCTCGGCAATACGTTCGGTTCCGGACTGATGGTGATCGCCCGTCATGCACACGACTGCGCCGAATGCCTCGGCCGCATCCGCAATGCGCTCGTCATCCGTTGCGATGACGACGTCGGTCGCTCCACTCTCCGTGCCGCGCTCATAGACATGCTGGATCATCGGCTTGCCGCGGATGTCCCGCAGCGCCTTTCCAGGCAGACGCATCGACGCGTAGCGCGCCGGGATGACAACGACGAAATCAGTCATTGCCACTCTTCCTCCGTTGCAGGCGCGATATGATTTGTTCAATCAGTGGCGCCGCACGCAATGGGTCCATTTTCAACTCCACAGGCACATACCAGAACTTGTCCGTCGATGACCGGCCCAGTTTAACGGCATCCTTCTCGGTCATGAAAACCTCAAAGGCGTCGCCAAAGTCGAGATCCTCGCGAGTCAGCGCGGCATGATCGGGAAAAACATGCTCGATCACCTGGATCCCGTGCCCGCGCAACAAATCAAAAAACCGCTGTGGATTGCCGATAGCAGCAACGCCATGCACGGTCGTATTCTCGAAACGCTCGAGCGGCCGGGTCAATGAGCCATTCACCCGGCAGGCATCAGTGGCCACGAGTTCAAACGACACGGCATTTTGCTCAGCCACCGTCTGCTCCTCACTACCTGGCAAATCACCATTCACAAGCACCTGGTCAACGTCATTCAGCCGACGAGGTCCTTCACGCAGCGGACCCGCAGGCAACAAACGCCGGTTTCCCAAACCCCTGGCACCGTCGATAACACAGATTTCGTAATCGCGGGCAAGCCGATAGTGCTGCAGACCATCATCAGCAATGATCACGTCAGCGCCGTCTTCGACGAGCATGGCTGCAGCTCGCGGCCGATCGGGATCGACAACGACCGGGCTCCCGCTACGCCGCGCGAGCAGAACGGGCTCATCACCAGCGACAGATGCATCGGTATCCGCTTCCACGCGCATTGATGTTCCTGACTGACTGCCTCCATAACCGCGGCTCACGATACCCGGCCTGAAGCCCCGGGATCGGAGCTCCTGCACGAGCCACAACACGGTCGGCGTTTTTCCCGTCCCGCCAGCGGTAATGTTCCCGACGATGATGACCGGAGCCGAAGCCCTGACTGTCCGGAGAAAGCCCCGATCGTATAACAGCTTCCGCAGCATCAGGACCATCCAGTAGAGTCCGCTCAGAGGCAGTAGTATCCATCCTGACGACGCGTTTTCGTACCAGACTCTGTGGATCCATCTGTACACGGCGCCTGAACTCACTCGTCTTGTGACTCTTCACTGAACTGCATTCGATACAGGCTCGCATACGTGCCGTCCATTGCAAGCAGTTCGCCGTGCGTTCCCGACTCGACGATGCGCCCTGCGTCGAGCACGATAATCTTGTCGGCCTTTTCGACGGTCGACAGACGATGTGCAATAACCAATGTGGTGCGGTTTCGCATGAGCACGTTAAGGGCGTCCTGAATACGCCGTTCCGACTGTGTATCCAGGGACGATGTTGCCTCGTCCAGGATCAGGATCGGCGCATCCTTGAGCAGTGCACGGCCAATCGCGATTCTCTGGCGCTGCCCACCGGACAACAATACACCGCGGTCACCGACCATCGTGTTCAGGCCAGCCGGTAAATCATCCACGAAATCGAGAATGTACGCCGCTTCAGCAGCCTCGCGTAACTTCTCTTCGGAGCATCCTCGTAGCCGGCCATAAGCGAGATTATTGGCAATCGTGTCATTAAAGAGCACAACATCCTGCGAGACGAGCGAGATGTTGTTGCGCAGGCTCTCCAATGTGAAATCGCGTATCGATGTTCCGTCGATCAGGATGTCGCCGGAATCGAGTTCATAGAATCGCGGCAACAGGCTTGCAAGCGTCGACTTGCCACTACCGGAATGTCCCACGATCGCCAGCGTCTTGCCTGCCTCAACGTCTACACTGACACCGTTAAGCACTTCGCCTTTATCGCCGGAATATGAAAAACGCACATCGCGGATACTGACGTGTCCATTGAGGCGATCAGCTTCGATATCACCGCTGTCGTCTTCATCCTTTTCATCAATGATTGCGAACAGGCTGTCCGCACCTGCGACGCCACGCTGTAACGTCGCATTAACATTTGTAATTCGTCGTACAGGTTGCAGCATAAGCATCATGGCAGAGAAAAACGCGATGAACTGCCCTGCCGTTAGCGCATTATCGAGTGACTCGCGCGCCGCCATGTATATAACCAGGGCGATCCCAAATCCGAATACGAGTTGCGTAACGGCAACACCCATCGAACGCGTACGAATCAGCTTCAGGTGTTGCTTCCGATTACGTCCGTCCGCGTCGTTGATTCTTTCTCGCTCATAGTCGTAACCACCAAAAGCCTTGACGACCCAGTTGCCACGAATGACCTCTTCGGTAACCTGCGTAACATCACCGACAGAGTCCTGAATGCGCCCGCTGTAGCGACGAAAAGCGATCGCCAGCAAGCGAACAATCATGGCAACAATCGGGAAAAGAATGATGACGAAAATAGTCAGTTTTGGGCTATACCAGATCATCACGCAGAACGCCGCAATGACCGTCAATACATCGCGAACCGCAATCGTGACAACACTCGTAACCGATTCGGCGACCATTTCGACGTTGTAGGTCATGCGAGACAGCAGCGGGCCTGTTGTCTGCGCATCAAAGAAGCTCGTTGGCAAAGTCAGAAACTTGTTGAAAACCTGGCGACGCAGATCACTGATCACCTGCCGTCCGATCCAGCCGAGCGATGCTTCCGTCGCGAAACCGGAAATACCGCGCAAAACAAAAATCGCCATGAATGCATAAGGGATCCACTGGACGGTTTCGAGTTGCTTCGCGACCAGCGCTTCATCCGTTAATGGCGCAAGCAATGCAACCAGTCCTGCTTCGACGACAGCCGTCATGGCCATCCCGACAACGGCGATAAAACCGACGAGTTTATGGGGCGTGACATACCGCCACAGGCGGCCGTAAACGACGCGGACTTCAGGACCCAGGCGCTTGCTCACGTCATTCAACCGGGTCGTTGACTGTGGCGATACTGATCTGGGTGAACCCCAGTCGCCCTGCTACGTCCATTGCAGTGACGACATGCTGATGCTTGGCGTTTGCATCGGCACTGATGGTCAGCGGCAGGTCGTTTCGACCGCCCGCAATTTTCTGCAATGCATTACGAATTGTCTCTGCCCTGTTATTGATCAGCTCACGGCCATTGACAAGATAGGTACCGGACTCTGTGATCATGATATCGATCTGCAGCGGCACTTCTTCGACGATCGCCGTGCTCTCCGCTTCGGGCAGACGAATCGCGATTTGCGATTGCTTCACAAAACTGGTCGATACCATGAAGAAGATCAGCAACAGCAACACGACGTCGATGAGCGACGTCAGATTGACCTCAGGCTCGGTGCGCGGCCGCAGGCTCAGCTTCATCGCACCGACTCACGCGAAATCGACGGACGGGACACTATTCCTTTTCCTTGCGACGATGCAGTGCCTCGACGAGCTTGATGGCTTCCTTTTCCATATCCACAACCAGGGTATCAACGCGCGAGCGGTAGTAGCGATAGCCGATGAGCGCCGGAATGGCTACGGTCAGGCCAGCCGCCGTCGTAATCAGCGCCTCAGCGATACCGCCGGCGAGTACGGTCGGGTTGCCAACACCGTGCGTCGTAATCGCGGTGAATACCTTGACCATGCCGATAACTGTACCGAGCAGGCCGAGCAACGGGCTAACAGCAGCAACGGTACCGAGCGTCTCGAGGTAGCGCTCAAGTTCATGCACGACGTGACGCCCCGTGTCTTCAATAGCATCTTTCAACACGACGCGCTCACGGTCACGATTGATCAGGCCGGCAGCCAGAATCTGCCCAAGAGCCGAGCCCTGATGCAGCGTCTGAATCTGTTTCTGGTCGAGTTGCTCCTTCTTCACCCAACCCCAGACCTTGCTTGTCAGATCTTCCGGTATCACGCGCTTCTGCTGCAACGTCCAGAATCGTTCAAGGATGATGCCCATTGCGACGATCGCACACAGGATAATCGGCAACATCAACCAGCCGCCGGATTTAACTATCTCAACCATAAATGCCCAGACCGAAGCGGAAACGTGAAATATACATCAGTATTCAGGTCTCGGCATGCCAGAAACGGCGTCGCCCTGCGCGGTTTTCGTCCATTTCAACGACACCGCCGGACGCACAAACTCGAAATCGAACTGCTCCGGACGATGCCGTGTTCAGGATCGCCGCGCCTGCGCCCGCCCAGCGATCAACAACTGCGGCTTTCGGAAAGCCCCAGCGATTGGCATGACCCGCCGAAATGACCGCGTAATCGGGCTGCACAGAGCGCACGAAAGGCGCGGTGGATGATGTCGCGCTGCCGTGGTGTGGAACGATGACAATATCGGCGTCAAGCGCCGCCTGGCGCCGTATGAGGGCATGTTCTGATGCTGCTTCAATATCCCCGGTCAGCAACAGGGAGTGAGACCCTGCCGTTACCCGGAGTACACAGGATGATGCATTACCCTCGACACTCGATTCCCGGGAAGGATGCAGAAACTCGAACTCCACACCGCCCGAACGCCAGCCGTGCCCGTCACGGCAGCGTTGACCAGCGATGCCGGGCAACGGCTCTCCCAGGAATACAGATCCGACCTCGACCCCACCCGAAATGGCGGCTGCCCCACCGCTGTGATCGAGGTCGGCGTGAGACACCACGAGCTTGTCCAGCTTCCGTATCGTACGTGAGCGCAGGAACGGCAGTATGACCTGCTCAGCCACACTGCCACCGCCACGCCAGGCCATGCCCGTGTCATACAACAGAGTCTCTTCCCGGGTCTGCACCGCGACGGACAGGCCCTGACCGACATCCAGCGTCCAGGTATCGAAGCAACCCGGTGGCGGCGCGGCCGGTGTCCACAAAAGGACTGCAATGAGCCCCGGAACGGCGATCCTGCGCCCTGGCCATCCGCGCGGCAACAGGACCCAGGCCAATGGCACAAGAACGATCAGCAAGGCATACCCGTTGATCTGCGCCAGCGTGGCGGCCGCAAACGGCAATTCGGCCATTCGAGCGATGTAGACCTCCAGAAGATCGATACTGTGTGCTGCCAGGCGCAACAGGTACAGGGCCCCCGCTTCGGACACGTTACCAATCACGAGTCCCCCGAGCGTCAGCGGCACGGTGACAAAACTGAAGAGGGGTACGGCGACGAGGTTGACGGGTGTGGCGACTATCGACAGGCGTTGGAAGATCATGGCTGTCAGAGGTGCCAACCCGAACAGGAGGAAGATCTGCATGATGAACAGCCGCGAGGGTGCACTTGCGATCTGCCAGCGGCCCTTGAAAAAAAGCTTGTGACGCGCCAGCCACAAAAGTAATACGACCGCAGCAAAGGACAAATGGAAGCCCGGTGTCAGCGTCGTGATCGGATCCGTAACAAATACGAGCGTTGCCGCCACCGCTACCGCTGCGCTCGCATCAACCTGGCGCCGGCGGACAACAGCCAGTGCCGCGACCAGCAGCATGACCACCGCCCTTCTTGCCGGCACCCCAAAACCGGATATAAAAGCGTAGGATGCCGCACACACGACACCGGCGATCATGGCGACCACGTATGTATTGGGTCCCCGGGGCCACGCACCCAGAACCGTGAATGCCACCAGAAATGCGGTCAGCGCGGCCAGCCCGACGTGCAATCCCGAGATCGCCATCAGGTGACTGGTGCCCGATACCGCAAAACGATCCCATTGGTCGCGTGAAACGAGGTGACGCGCGCCAACGCCGATCGCAGCCAGGACGGCGGCCGCGTTCGCAGACTCGGAAGCTGCCTTTGCACGCATGACGAACAGCGCGCGCCACTCGTCAAGTCCAGACGCCGTGCCACCCCACAGCAATCGATTGCGTTTGCCACCAACGATGTAACCCGTTGCGTGATTTCGTTCACGAAACAACCAGGACTCGTAGTCAAAAACGCCCGGATTGAAATTGCCGCGCGGTCGACGCAGGCGGAGCTCGAGCGCCCAGACCTCTCCGATTGCCGGCATGACCGCCGGTTCGAACCAACTGACGCGTGAGCGCGGCGGCAGACGCGCGTCGCCAACGGGCTCGACCGTCATCACGACGGAGTTGCCTGTCGCCTTGGGGAAGTCGACAATACGGACCTCTGCCAGCATGCTGTCACCTTCGTAGGCAGACTGCAGTCGTTTTTCGATTATGTCCTGTCCGGCCAGCATGAACAGGGCAAAGCCAAATATGAATAGTCCTGCCAGTCGCAAGCGCTTCCAACCCAGCATAAAAATGGATGCAACCAAAAGCAGGCTGCACTGGTCCGAGGTGACTGGCAGCGTGGTATGCTGCGCCGCCAGACCGCCCGCAAGTAGCAGGAGACAGGGTTTGACCATGAGTAACGGCACCTGGTGGCTTTGCTCCATGGAACCCTTACGGCAAGTAAATGCCCAGACGATTTTTTAGGAAATTTGCGTTCAAACGCCACGAGGTTTCCCGCCAGTGGTTCATGACGCCTTTCCGGCACTTGCTGAACGACAGTCGCCTGTGGGGTGTGCGCCGGCGCTGGGTTGTGCCTGCTTTGGCCATCGGGCTGTTCGTGGCGTTCATGCCCTTTCCCGGGCACACGCTCACGGCCGCACTGGCAGCGCTGGCACTGCGCGTCAATATCCCGGTAGCTGCCGTTTCAACCTGGGTGAGCAACCCTGCAACGATGTTCCCGATGTACTACCTCGAGTATCAACTCGGCTCGCATATCCTCGGCTGGGAACTGCAACCGTTCGGTTTCGAAATGTCTATCAACTGGGTGACACACACATTCGTCAATATCTGGCAGCCAATGCTGCTCGGCAGTGTGCTACTGGGTGCCACCGCCGCGCTGCTTGGTTACGTCACACTTGATGTCCTGTGGCGAATTTCGCTCGCCAACTACAAGGCACGTAAACGCAGCGACCGGAAGGATCGCGAGTCAAGCTGATTCCTTGAGCACTCCGTCCTCTAGAACGAGGATGCGATCCATCCGTTCCGCAATTGAATGGTCGTGGGTGACGATGATCAGGCTCGTATGTAGCTCCTCATTGAGCTCGAGCATGAGTTTCAGGACGTGCTCCCCATTGCCCGCATCCAGGTTGCCCGTCGGCTCATCGGCAAGCACGAGTTGCGGCCGCGTAATCAACGCACGTGCAACCGCTGCACGTTGACGCTCACCACCCGATAACTCGCCCGGTTTGTGCGTCAGTCGCTCCCCAAGCCCCACGCGACCGAGCAGGTCACGCGCCTTGCCAAGTGCGTCCGGCTTCGGCTCACGACGAATCAGTAACGGCATTGCAACATTCTCCTGAGCCGTGAACTCAGGAAGCAGGTGATGAAACTGGTAGATGAAGCCGATGTACTTGTTGCGCAGTTCACCTTTGGCCCTTTCAGTGGTGCCGTGCATGGGCGCGCCATTCACAAGCACCCCACCTTCCGTCGGCTCGTCAAGACCCCCCATTATCTGCAGCAACGTCGTCTTACCGGAACCGGATGCCCCGATGATCGCCAGCCGCTCGGACGGCCGCACGACAAGATTCACCCCACGCAAAACCTGCAGCTTGGAGTTACCTTCGCTGAATTCCCGCACTACATTGCGGCACTCTAAAACTGCTTCAGTCATATCTCAGGGCCTCTGCCGGGGCGGTTCTTGCCGCAACCCAGGCCGGGTACAAAGTGGAAATCAGGGCGAGCACCAGCGCAATGAATGCAATTTTCGCAACGTCGCCATACTTCAATTCTGACGGCAGATCACTGATGAAGTAAACATCAGCCGCCAGGAACTTGATGCCGAAAACGGCTTCGAAAAAGCCGACGATCGATTCGAGATTCAGGGCGATCAGGATTCCCGAGGCAACGCCAGCCAGCGTGCCGACGACACCTACGATGCTGCCCTGCGTGACAAATATCCGCAGTATGCTCGACGGTTTCGCGCCCACGGTGCGCAGAATCGCAATGTCGGACTGCTTGTCTTTCACTACCATCACCAACGTCGACACGATGTTGAATGCTGCGACGGCAATGACCATGAGCAGAATGACAAACAGAATTGACTTTGTGATCTGGATGGACCGGAAAAAGTTGACGTGACGCCGCGTCCAGTCACTGACGAGTACCAACTCACCATGCTCACGCGCTACCTCGCGCACGATTTCCGGTGACGCGTAGATTTCTGTTACCGACAAACGCACACCGGTCACAGCATCCCCCTTGCGGTACAGGCGCTTTGCATCGGCAATGTTGATGAACGCGAGCCGGCGGTCGAACTCGTACATACCAACGCGATAGATGCCGCTCACGGTAAATCTCTTCGTCCTTGGAATAACGCCGGCCGGCGTCACCATGCCTTCCGCCAGCGTCACGGTTACCTTGTCGCCAACTCCGACCTGCAACTCCTCTGCCAGTTCGATTCCCAGTACGATATTGAATTTCTTCGGCACGAGCTCCACCAGGTCTCCCGCCTGCATAACATCGGCGATACCGGATACCGAGTGTTCGAGCTCGGGTTCAATGCCCCGTATCTCGGCACCGCTCAGCTGTTTGCCCGCAACGAGGAGCGCCTGGCCGTCGACGTACGGCGCGGCTGCCCGGACGCGCGGATTCTTCAATGCCGTTTCACGAAGTGCATCTGCACTGGTCAGCTTGCCGTCGACATGTTCAATACTCGCATGTGCAGTCATCGCAAGCAGGCGGTCTTTCAATTCGCGCTCGAAGCCGTTAACCACCGACATGACAACAATCAGTACCAGCACGGCGATTGCAATACCGAGCATTGAGATAGCCGAGATTAGTGACACAAAACTGTTCCGACCGCGGGAGCGCACGTAACGACTGCCAATCCATGTTTCGAAATTGCTGCCCATAGCGCTACTCGTACCTCAGCGCCGCAGCCGGGTTTACGAGCGCGGCCCGGCGTGCGGGGTACAAGGTCGCGAGCGATGTCAGGACGAACGCCGAAACTGCAATGATGCTGACATCCTGCATTTCCAGCTCGGATGGGATGCGCGTCACATAGTAGACGTCCCCGGGCATTATCTGGAAGCCAAACATCTGCTCGAGGAACGGCACAATCACGGGCACATAGATTGCGAGAACAACGCCAAGCACGACGCCGATCAACACCCCTGCCCAGCCAATCATTGCGCCCTGCACAAAAAAGACACGCACGACACCGTCCGGTCCCATGCCCAGTGTTCGCAATACCGCAATGTCAGTCGTTTTGTCTGTCACGACCATGACCAGGCTTGCAACAATGTTGAACGCCGCCACGCCAATGATCAGCGACAGGATTAGCGACATCATCATCTTTTCGATACGGATCGCGCGGAAGTAGCTGCCGTTCTCGATGGTCCAGTCGCTGGTGCTGACGGAGTCGCCCAGCCGCTCCTGCAAGGCTTGCGCGATAGCGGGCGCCGCCATTACATCATCGGCAAGGAAGCGCACCGATGTAACGGCATCACCGATGTCGAGAATACCAGCGGCATCGCTTGCGTGAACGAGGGCCAGGATGCTGTCGTGATCAGCAAGCCCTGCTTCGAATACGCCGCTAAGTACAAACCGCTCGAGCACGGGTTCCAACGTGCCGTCGCCAACAGGACGCGGAATCAGCAGTACGACGCCATCTCCCAGGCGGGCACCGAGGTCGTAGGCCAGAATTCGACCGAGCACGACGTTACGACTGCCCGGCTGAAGTGTCTCCAGGCTGCCCTCAACCAGGTTAATACGATCACCGGTCAGCCTGGCCTCATACACAGGATCGATACCGTGGACCATGACACCGTGCAGGTCGCGCCCTGATTGGATCATGCCCTCCAGCGGCACGAATGGCGCGGCCGCCCGCACGCCCGGCTCGGATCCGATATCGTCGACCAGCGACTGCCAATCCCGGATGACACCATTGGCGCTGCTCACAGTACCGTGTGCCGACATGCTAAGTAAGCGGTTTCGCAGTTCGCCTTCGAAACCGTTCATCACCGACAGGATGACGATCAGCGCGGCAACACCGAGAGCAATTCCCAGCAGGGAAATGAGCGTGATAAAAGACACGAATCGGGTGCGCCGCTTGGCCCTCAGGTAGCGCAGCCCGACGAATAGTTCGACTGGTTTCAGCATTGGGCCGCATTGTGACACAGTTCGCATGTCTCATCCCGCGCAGCAATGCTATAGTCGCGGGACCATTTATCGGAGAAGGATCATGGCCAAATTGCGTACGATTTCACTAGTCGCCTTGCTGCTGGCAGCAATGGGCTCGGCGAATGCTGACACGTTGCAAATGGCAGGTGCATCGGCCGGATCAAATGACGGACGTCCGACCCGCGGGATGACACAGGCCAGCGTTGAATCAAAATACGGCAGCCCGGTTGCGGTCAAGGCACCCGTTGGCGAGCCGCCAATCACGCGTTGGGAATACGCCAATTTTGTCGTCTTTTTCGAATACGACAAGGTGATTCACGCCGTCGTTAAGCGCTAGGCGCACAAACAGAATAAAATACAGCCCGGACTGGCAACAGTCCGGGTTTTTTTATGCCCGCAGGACCCGCCGCGGCCGGTCCTTGTGTAATAATCGCGGCCCGTTTTCGCCGAGCAAGATATTGACAGCGCCCCTGCTCATTCCTGCCCAGACAAATCTGCCTGCACCCGGCGCCGAAGCGGCCTGGGGACGGCTGATCGGTGCAAGCCTCGCACTGGCGGCCGCCGAGCTCGCACAATCCATTGATCGGCCAATACTCCTGCTCGCCGAAGATCCGAGGCACGCCGATCAGCTCGAGGCCGAGATTCGATTCTTCGCAGGCGGCGACATGCCGGTTGCACACTTTGTCGAGTGGGAAACGCTGCCGTGGGACAGCTTCTCGCCTCACCAGGACATCATCTCGCAGCGACTGCGCGTCCTGGCGCAGCTGCGCGGAATGGATCGCGGCATCGTTATCGCCGCGGCAACCATATTGCAGCAGCGCCTGCCCCCGGTCGAATATGTCGCCGCACGATCACTCGCCCTGAAAGTCGGACAAGAGTTACCGCGCGAACCATTTACCGATTCCCTGGTTGCTTCCGGGTACCTGCGTGTTCCGCAGGTATCCGAACATGGCGAATTTGCCGTTCGTGGCTCCCTGATCGATGTTTTCCCGATGGGCACGGATGCACCCGTCCGCATCGACTTCTTTGATGACGAGGTCGAGTCGCTGCGCTGGTTTGCTGCCGAAACGCAACTCTCGGGCGACCATGTCGATTCGCTTGATATCCTGCCCGCCCGCGAAGTACCCCTGGACGCGGACGCCATCCATACGTTTCGCCACCACTACCGCGAGCGTTTCGAGGGCCAGCCCGGAAAGTCGCGCGTTTACCGCGAGGTTTCCGATGGAATCGCCCATGGCGGCATTGAGTATTACCTGCCTCTCTTCTTTGAGACCACGGCATCGTTTACCGACTACCTGCCCACGAACTGTGCCGTGCTTGCACCCGCCGGCCTCGAGGCCTTGCTTGAACAATTCTGGACAGAGGCGCGCGAGCGCTACGAGCTTTGCAGCCTCGACAAGGAACGCCCGATCCTGAGCATCGATGAGACCTTCATCGCGCCCGATACAATACCCGGGCAACTGGCCGCGTTTCCCGGTATTCGCTACACATCCCAATCGCTGGCCGCAGCACCCGGCAAACTGAACCTCGATACCCGACTTCCTCCGGCGATGAAAATCGAGGCGCGTTACGAGGACGCTGCCGCCGCACTTATCGCTTTCCTCAAGGAGTTTGAAGGCCGCGTGCTGTTTTCGACAGACTCACCGGGGCGGCGCGAACAACTGTTCGACATGCTGACCGGGCGTGGACTGGATCTGTCACGCATCGACACGTGGCAGGAGTTCAAGAATGGCTCACATCGTGTCGGCGTCGCAATCGCACCCGTCGACAACGGCGTGCTGTTGCCAGGTGCGCATCTTGCAATCATCAGCGAACAACAGTTGTTCGGCGAACGAACCACGACGCGCAAGCGGCGTCGCAAGAGCGATCGTGACCCCGAGACGATCATTCGACAACTTAATGATCTCGAGCCAGGCTCCCCTGTCGTTCATGAGGAATATGGAGTCGGCCGCTACCTGGGCCTGGTAACCCTCGAAGCTGGTGGCATCGAGGCGGAGTTCCTGCATCTCGAATATGCAGATGGCGACAAGTTGTATGTGCCCGTTCACGCACTTGACCTGATTTCGCGATACACGGGCGCATCGCCCGATAACGCCCCGCTGCACCGACTGGGCAGCGACCAGTGGAGTAAGGCCAAGCAACGCGCCATCAAGAAGATTCGCGATGTCGCAGCGGAACTACTGGACGTCTACGCGCGACGCGCAGCACGGCCCGGCCATCGATTCCACTGGCCTGAGGAAGATTACCGCAGCTTCGAGACGGGCTTCCCGTTCGAATTGACAGAAGACCAGGCGCACACAATCGATGATGTGCTGGCCGACCTGGCAACGGACCAGCCCATGGATCGGGTGGTCTGTGGTGACGTCGGCTTTGGCAAGACAGAGGTAGCCCTGCGCGCGACGTTTGCCGCGGTGCATGGCGGCAAGCAGGTTGCCGTGCTTGTTCCCACAACCCTGCTCGCACAGCAGCATGGCCAGAATTTTCGCGACCGTTTCGCCGACTGGCCGGTCCGGGTCGAAGTCCTGTCGCGTTTTCAGTCGGCGAAGGAGGTCAAAGATATCGTGGCCGGTCTGCGTTCGGGTGCTGTCGATGTCGTAATCGGCACACACCGCCTGTTGCAGCATACGAAGGACTTCCACGATGTCGGTCTCGTGATCATCGATGAGGAACATCGATTTGGTGTACGTCACAAGGAAGCGATCAAGTCGCTTCGCAGCCAGGTCGATGTACTGACGCTCACAGCGACGCCGATTCCTCGCACGCTCAACATGACGCTCGGCGGCCTGCGCGAAATGTCGCTGATTACCACGCCACCGGCAGAGCGGCTCGCCGTCAAGACGTTCGTCTCCGAATGGAACGACGTTCTCATCCGCGAGGCTTGCCTGCGCGAGATCAAACGCGGCGGCCAGGTGTATTTCATTCATAACCGTGTTGAGGACATCGGCCGCATCGAACAACAGCTCGAAAAACTCGTTCCCGAGGCAAAGATTCGCATCGGTCATGGGCAGATGCCGGAACGCGAACTCGAGCAGGTCATGCTCGATTTCTACCACCGGCGATTCAATGTACTCCTGTGCACGACTATCGTGGAAAGCGGCATCGATGTGCCGACGGCAAACACGATCATCATCAACCGTGCGGATCGTTTTGGCCTCGCACAGCTGCACCAGCTGCGCGGACGTGTTGGCCGCTCCCATCACCGCGCCTATGCCTACCTGCTGGCGCCGCCAAAAGCGGTCATGACGGCCGATGCCATAAAGCGGCTGGAGGCCATCGATTCGCTTGAAGACCTCGGTTCGGGCTTCACACTGGCTACACACGATCTCGAAATTCGCGGCGCCGGTGAGTTGCTCGGTGACACCCAGAGTGGCCAGATCCAGGAAATCGGCTTCTCGTTGTACACGGAGTTGCTCGGCCGAGCCGTCGATTCGCTGCGCGCCGGTGACGAACCTGACCTCGAGGCGCCGTTACATGCCGGCGTCGACATCAACCTGCATATCCCCGCCCTGCTCCCCGACGACTATGTTCCGGATGTCCATTTGCGCCTGATTCTCTACAAACGCATATCGGCAGCCGAAACGGCAGAACAGCTGCGAGAACTCCAGGTCGAACTCATCGATCGTTTCGGCCTGTTGCCGGACAGCGCAAAGAACCTCATGCGCATAGCGGCAATCAAAAAATCGGCGACCCGTCTCGGCATCGAGAAAATCGACGCGGCCGACGGTGGCGGTTACCTGGTATTTGGATCAAACAGCCGCATTGATCCGGTCGCGCTTGTACAATTGGTGCAAAATGACAGTCGGCGATTCCGTTTGCAGGGCTCTCACAGACTGCAGATCAAGGATGACCTGGCTGATCTCGAGAAGCGATTCGCTACAATCGAGAACCTGTTGGACCGCCTGGCGGTCAAAGAATAGATAGAGTGCCTGAATCGATGAAAAAACTGACTCACTGCCTGCTGTCCCTTTTGCTGATTCTGCCCGTGATGGCGCAGGAGACTGTGGACGAGATTGAGGAACAGGAAATTCGCCGTTACACGGTGGAGATCATCGTGTTCAAGTATGCGGAGGATGTATCCGCCGGAAGTGAAGTATTTCTCGGCGACAAGATCGAGATCGACGCAACGCCTTTCGAGGATGAGCTGGAACTCATGGAGTTACGGCCGCTCAGGTCGCTGGACGAGCTCAACCATCTTCCCGACATCGAGTTTATGCTTCTTGATGAGGAGGACTATCAGCTGACCGAGGCTTTGGGGCGACTCCAGCGCCTTGACGCCTACGAGCCCATGATGCATTTCGGCTGGACCCAGGCAACCTGGCCAGAGGAAGAAACAGAACCGCTGTCACTGCACCGCTTTGCCACCCCTCCTCCCGAACTCCAAGGCCACCTTAAACTCTATCTCAGCCGCTTCCTGCATCTCGTCGTCGATCTCCAGCTCGATGCGCCCGCTGCTTCGCCGCCGGATTTCTCGACCGTCCAGCCGCCACGCGGCCCGGTTCGTTACGTGATCAAAGAAGACCGAATTCTCAAGAATGGCGAATTGCGGTACTACGACCACCCGAAATTCGGCGTCCTGGCGCAAGTGACGCGCGTCGAAGAGGATGAGGAGGAAGATGCTGGAGGATCGGAATTACTAGGCTACGGTCCCGAGTAAGCCATCCAGGTATTCGCCACCACTCATTTGCTCGCCGGCCGCATCGGCTACCGAAACGTCAAACGTAACAGTCACGAATTTCGACGAACTCGAACGAGGGTGATGCAGGCCCAGCTCGCGCACCGCGGTCGAGATTCGGGCGGCAAACTCACGTACGCCATCTTCATCTGATGCGTGCGACAGGGCGACAAAAACCGCCCCATCGGTGCGCGCAACCACGTCACTGGCACGCCGCAGGCAGCGCCGGATCGCGCTGCCAACACGGCGCAGACACGAATCTGCCGCATGGCGTCCGAATACCTCAACGTACGCATCGAAATCATCCAGCGTAAACGTGACCAGCGCCAACTGGCTTTTTTCGCGGGTGGCCACCGCCCAATCGTGCTCGAATACCTCGCGGAACGCCCTGCCATTCAGCAGCCCGGTGACGGGATCATCCCGTGACAGATCACGAATGCGGCGTTTTGCCTTGAGCAGGGCATGGTGCATCTCGGCACCTTCCGCAGTCGCCGAGCTCGCACCACTGCGCCAGTACGCCACATAGTGACGCGCGTCATCTTCAGTGCCGATCCAGATCGGCTTCAGAACAAGCAGGTACTCACGGCTGCCGGACTCTACCGGAAAACTCGTTTCCTGCTGCGCGCGAACGGATTCGCTCACTTCAAGCGCAAGCTCACGACCAGCCAGCGCCTCAATGACATCGGCAAACGGTTTGCCCGGAACATCTTCCCCGCCGATTCGTGAAAACGCCGGGTTTGCGAACACGACCGGCCAGTTCGGCTGGTCAGTACGCACGATCACAACCGGTTCAGAACTGCCGGATAGCACCTGTTCGAGAATCTTGCGTTTCACGGGTTTCATTAGCCGACCATCATACCTGTCTGAAAAATGCCTGCAGCGTCGACATTGTCGCATCTCGTGCACCTGACGTGCTGGCCGCGAGATCATCATGAATCGGTACGTCGCCCCGACCAGCGGCCATGTTCACGATCAAGGCAATGCAGGCATAGTCGAGCCCCACTTCTCGCGCTATCGCAGCCTCGGGCATTGCGGTCATGCCAACATAGTCCGCGCCGTCGCGTTCGAGGCGGTCGATTTCAGCTACGGTCTCGAGGCGCGGTCCTTGCGTCGTCGCATAGACGCCACCGTCGTAACAATCTACCCCGGCACTCGCGGCCGCGTTGAGAATGCCTTTTCTGACTTTTGCCGTGAAAGGCTGCGTGAAATCGATGTGATTCACGATACCGCGCCGGCCATCGTAAATCGTCTGTTCGCGCCCCCAGGTGTAATCCAGAAGCTGGTCCGGGACGGCTATCTGGCCCGGCTGCCTGACCGGAGTAATAACGCCAACCGTGTTCAGGGCGATAATCGCGGTTGCCCCGAGGATTTTCAGCGCAACAACATTGGCACGGTAGTTGATGGTGTGTGGCGGTAACGCATGTCCCTCGCCATGTCTCGCGAGCGAAAAGACGTGACGATTACCAAAATGAAGCCGATGGACAGGGGCGGACGGCATCCCGTATGCGGTTTCCACTTCCGAGCCCGGATCGCCTTCCGCAAGATCTTCCCAACCGCTGCCAGTGATGAGTGCGTACGTCTCGGCCATGAACAGGTTCCTACGCGTCCAGGTGAAATTCGGGACGATCGCTCCAATGAGCAAATCGCTTGTTTATCGTCTGCCACTCGTCACTGGCCAGCAAAGTTTCGCGCAACGGGTGCCCGGTGCCATGCAAGCGCGCAAGGCGCACAAGCGACAATGGATTGGAATAGTCATTGAGTGCATCAACTGCCTCGTGTGCCGCATCACGATCATTGCACACGAGAATCATGTCGCAGCCGGCTTCGAGTGCGCGCCGGCCGCGCTCGGCCATCGAACCATAGTCGCGCGTGGCTTTCATGCTCAGGTCATCGCAGAACACAGCACCACCGAATCCGAGCCTCGAGCGAAGCTCGCGCTGTATCCAATATTCCGAAAACCCGGCCGGAAGCGCATCGATCTGCTCGTAAACAATGTGAGCGAGCATGACACCGGCAATCGCCCCGTTGCCGATCAGTCGATCGTAGGGACGAATATCATCGAGGATCAGGCCATAGTCCCTGCGGTCAACCGGCAGCTTCAGGTGCGAATCCGCGAGCACGGCCCCGTGACCAGGAAAGTGCTTTGCGACGGCTGCCATTCCCGCGCTACGAAGACCGCGCGAAAACGCATTGGCGAGATCGGCCACGAACTCGGGCTTACGGTGGAACGAACGATTCCCGATGATCTCGCTGACACCCCAATCGAGATCGACGCAAGGAGCAAAACAAAGGTCGATGCCGGCAGCGCGTAGCTCAGACGCAATCAGCCAACCGGCATCTCGGGCTGCCTGCAGTCCGGCCTCGGAATCGCGCTCAAACTCCTGGCCAATACGCCGCATTGGGGGTATCTGCGTAAAGCCTTCTCGAAATCGCTGTACACGACCGCCTTCGTGATCTACGGCTACCAGCAATGGGGGGGTGCGTAACGCGCGAATTTCGGCAACAAGATCTGCTATTTGATCTGCCGACTCATAATTACGAGTAAACAGGATGACACCACCCACGGCCGGTTCCCGCAACAGGTCACGGTCGGCGGGGCTAAGGGAATGCCCCTCAATGTCGAGCATCACGGGTCCCAGTGACATCCTTCGTGCCTCGCTGTTTGCCGTCACGATTTCGTGAATACCGCGATAGATTCTACATGTGCCGTGTGCGGGAACATATCGATAATCCCGGCCGACTCGAGGCGGTATCCCTGTTCGTGCACAAGTGTACCTGCGTCACGGGCCAGTGTGCCCGGGTGACAGGATACGTAGACGATACGCTGTGGCTTAAAAAGGTGCATGCGCGTCACTACTTCGGCAGCCCCACTGCGTGCCGGATCAAGCAGCATTCGATCCCAGCCCTGCCGGACCCATCTTTCAGTGCCGTCGATCTTGCTGAGGTCGGCAACACGGAACGTAACGTTATCGAGTTCGTTTCGCCTGGCATTCTCCGTCGCCCGCGCAACGAGCGTTTTGTCACCCTCGATACCGAGAACGGTGCCTGCCCTTCGCGCCAGCGGCAATGAAAAATTGCCTATGCCACAGAAAAGGTCGAGCACGTTGTCCCCCGGGCCGACGTCCAGCTGTTCCACCGCAAAATGCACCATACGCTGGTTGATGTCGCTGTTTACCTGGACGAAATCTACCGGCTCGAAGTCAATTCGAATCTCGAATTCAGGCAGGGTGTAGTAGAGCGACTCATCCACCGACTCCGGGTAGAAAAGTGCTACAGAGTCCAGGCCGCCCGTCTGCAGGTAGATACGCAGCTTGTGCTGTTCGCCGAACGACCGAAACAAGGCCTCGTCTGCTTTAGTTGGTGGATCGAGCACACGAAATACGAGGGCGATGTCATTTTCTGCGACAGCGACTTCTATCTGCGGCAGGCGCGCACGAATAGACAGCGCACCTACCAGGTCGCTGAGATCGGTAATCATCGCGTCGACCGGCGTTGCCAGTACTTCGCAGCGATGCATATCTGTGATGAAAGGCGCATGCCGCTCGCGGAAACCAACCAGGGTTCGCCCCTTGGCGGGAACATCCTTGACTGCAAGACGCGCGCGGCGACGGTAGTTCCACACCGGACCCGTCATGGCCTCGAGCCAGGTGCCAGGCTCCACACGTCCGATTCGCTCGAGGTTGTCGCGCAGGGTTTGCGCCTTTATCTCGCGCTGACGTTCCGGGTTGATGTGTTGCAGCGAACATCCGCCGCAGCGGTCGAATGCGTCGCACCTGGCGTCAATACGTTCCGGCGATCGCTCATGAACCTCGAGCAATTCTGCTTCGTCGAAATTGCGGCGAAACTTGCGCCGCATAAAGGTGACCGTTTCCCCTTCCAGGGCCCCGGCCACAAATACTTTCTTGCCTTCGGTTGCGGCGATGCCCCTGCCGTCGTGTGCTACTGCTGTGATCTCTGCCGTTTCCGGTTCACGACGCTTCTTCCTGGCCATTACCGGCCCTGCTCGGGCCAGGCCGCAAGAAATTCGTTCAGATGCGGCATGTCGAGCGATGCCAGCGTTTTTCGCACCAACGCATATTCACGCTGCAGGTCCTTCTCATCGAGGTTGCCCCGCATGTACTCGAAGCGCAGGTAGACGAGCCAGGTATTAAGTACGTCGGTCTCACAGTAGTCGCGAATTTCCCTGATGCCACCTTCTACGAATTTGTCCCAGACCTTGTCGCCGCTCATGCCGAGCTTGCCCGGGAAGCCGAGCATGACAGCAATTTCATCGAGTTTGGCAAACGCGCGGTTGTTGAAGTTGGCCAGCACATCCATCAGGTCAACGTGTCGCCAATGGTAACGACTCAGGTAGTTGTTCCACTTGAAGTCACGATCGGACTCACCGTGTTCCCAGTAACGGGGGGCCTGGATACCGTGCTTCAGCGCACGGTAATGCAGTACAGGGAGATCGAAGCCGCCTCCATTCCACGAAATCAGATCAGGCGTGTACCTGTCGACACCATCAAAGAAGCGCTGCACGAGTTCAGCTTCGTCCGACTGCTCGTCGCCAAGGCTCCAGACCTTGAAAGTATCGGCGGTACGAAACGTCACCGAGATAGCCACAATGCGATGCTGATGCAAGGGCAGGAAGTCATGGCCAACCGCTTGTTGGCGTTTGAACGTCATTGCCGTCGCAACGTCTTCATCCGACAGGCCGTCCAGCTCCAGGAGTTGCCGCCCGAACTCGACGTCCGGAACGGTTTCGATATCAAACGAGAAACAATGCATGGTTCTGCCTAATCCTTGTGTTCTGCGTGTTCAACGACTGCAAAAGCCATCACCAGGCCTGCATCATCGGTGAGGCTGACATGGCCGCTTCCTATTCCGAGCCGCGCACAAACGCGACTGCCCCGTTCCGACCAGACAATTACCGGGCGGCCCCAGTCGTTATTGAGTATGCCAACATCTCTCAGCCAGACACCGTGCGCAAATCCCGTACCCATTGCCTTGACCGTGGCCTCTTTGCCCGCGAAACGCATTGCGAGAAAACGCACCGGGTCCTTGGTACGGCTATACAGTTCGAGCTCCTCATCCATGAGAATGCGGCGCGCAAAGTGATCACCGTAGCGGTCAAAAATTCCCTGAACACGGCTTGTTTCGACGATGTCGGTACCAATCCCGAATATCACGCGCCCATCACCCTGCCCGCGCTTCGAGCATCAGTCTTTTCATCTCGGCGACGGCGGAGGCAATGCCGTCAAAGATGGCTCGCGCGATGATTGCGTGACCGATATTGAGTTCGACAATCTGCTCAATTCGCGCTATCGGCTTTACGTTCTGGTAGTGCAATCCGTGTCCCGCATTGATGACAAGGCCGAGGTCGTGACCATACTCTGCCGCCTCGACAATGCGCTTGAGCTCAGCAGCCTGCTCTTCCCCATCGGTGTCGGCGTACTTGCCCGTGTGCAGTTCAACGACCGGCGCCCCTGCAGAGACTGCCGCATCCAGTTGCTCTTTATCCGGGTCGATGAACAATGAAACCCGAATCCCGGCGGCACCCAGTTCGCGGCAGGCAGCTCCAACCTTGTCCAGCTGTCCGGCGACGTCGAGGCCGCCTTCGGTCGTCAGCTCCTCACGTTTCTCAGGCACCAGGCAGACATCCCGCGGCTTGATCCGTTTGGCGATCGCGATCATCTCGTCCGTGACGGCCATTTCGAGATTCATATGCGTTCGCATGACTTCGATTATCTCGTCCAGATCGTGATCCTGAATATGGCGCCGATCCTCCCGCAAATGCACCGTGATACTGTCGGCACCAGCACTTTCGACAATGTAGGCGGCTTCAGCCGGCCGCGGGTATGTCGTCCCACGCGCCTGGCGCAGGGTTGCTACATGGTCAATATTCACGCCGAGGAAGATCGGCTTGTTCTTATTCATTTGCGGGGTTCCGGTTTGCAGTGGGCGCAATTCTACCGCGATGCACCTCGAGCAGCACCTTGCGGCTCCGTAATTCCTTGCCGCCCAGGTGATGGGTAATGACCTCGCGTAGCAATCGATTCGCCCCGCGCAACACGTTCGCGTCATCAAACCGGCCTGCCCCGATGGCCAGCAAGGTCGCCCCGTCAAATACCAGTGGCCCTGCGGACCTGTCGACCGGAACCGGACCCTGCTCGACACGGTACTCGTAGTAGCGCTCCGGCTCGACGTCTTGGTGCGTCCCAGCTTCATGATCAAGGCTCACGGCGTAGCCAAGCAAGCCCAACAGTTCGAGCTCAAAACCACGCAGGCTCGATGCCACATTGTCGGCACCACCGAGGCCCTGAATGACCTCCGTGTACAGCTCATAGATTTCAGGTTGTGGATCGTGACGGTGCAGGAAGTGCAGCATCAATTCGTTGACGTAATAGGCGGATAGCAGCGCGTCGCCTCGCAGGTTCGCTGGCGCCCCCGCCGCCTCTGCCCCGGTGAGGGTGCCAAGATCCGACTTCGCGACCCAGGATACCCGCAATGGCAGGAATGGACGCAACACGCCAGCGAGCCGCGACTTCGAGCCACGACTGCCACGCGCCACGACAGCCACCTTGCCGTGATCACGAGTCAGGACATCGAGGATCTGGCTGGTATCGCGAAATGGCCGGTGATGCAGGATGAAAGCGGGCTGTTGCTGAACGCGCGTGCTCATTGCCCTGCGCCGTTACGGAGCCTCATAGCCGAGATTCATAAGATCCGCTTCGTTGTCCGCCCAGTTGCTCTTCACTTTCACCCACAGCTCGAGATGCACACTGCGCTCGAGCTGATCCTTGAGTTCCAGGCGAGCGGCTCGTCCTACTTTCTTGAGAACACTGCCGTTCTTGCCGACCACGATTCCCTTCTGGCTGTCACGTTCAACCCAGATGATGGCATTGATCGTAATGCCACTCTCTTCATCGAGAAATCGCTCCACCTGAACGGTCAGGCCGTACGGCAATTCCTGGTGCAACATCAACGTCAGCTTTTCCCGAATTACTTCGGCCGCATGGAACTCCTTGCTGCGATCCGTATGCATGTCTTCGGGAAATAACGGCGGTGATTCCGGCAGAAAAGGCGGCAACATTGTCATCAGGTGGTCCAGGTTGTCCTGTTTCAATGCCGATACGGGAATGATTTCTGCAAAATCGTGCCGCGCGGACATTAACCCGATCGTGTTGAGGAGATGCTCCTTCGGGTGCACCTTGTCGACCTTGTTAAGCACGGCAACGATCGGCACGTGCACATTCCGCAGGCGCTTTAGTACGTCATCGTCCTCAGGCATCCAATGCGTTGCGTCGGTGACAAACAAGATTACGTCAGCATCCGCAAGCGCGTTGGCAGCGGTGCGGTTCATCAGCCTGTTCATCGCTTTGCCTGCCTTGCGATGCAGGCCGGGCGTATCAACGAAGATGATCTGTGCGTCAGGACCGGTGTGCACCGCAAGAATGCGATGTCTTGTCGTTTGCGGTTTCGCTGTCACGATGCTGACCTTGCGCCCCATGACAGCATTGATCAGCGTGGACTTGCCTACATTGGGTCGCCCGATGACAGCTACCAGGCCACAGCGATAGTCACTCACGGACGTTCTCCCGAAAGGATCTTCAACATGTTCCGCGCCGCTTTTTGCTCCGCTTTCCGACGCGTTGTCGATTCACCATGCGTAGTTTGAGACAGTTCATTCACCGTGCACGTCACGGCAAACGTCTGCTGGTGTGCCTTGCCCGTCACGTCCGCCAGTTCGTAATCCGGCAACGCGAGCTTGCGGGCCTGGAGCCATTCCTGCAGTCGTGTTTTCGGATCCCGCAGGTCATCAACATCCGGAAGGTTCTCGAGTCGGTGCGCAAATACCTGCTCGATGATCTTCTTTGACGCATCGTAGCCGGAGTCGAGATAAACGGCACCAAAAATCGCCTCCAGTGCGTCGGCAAGAATTGACTCACGGCGATGGCCACCTGTCTTGCGCTCACCACTGCCCAGAATCAAGAACTCGCCGAGACCGAGTTCAGAAGCCAGCGCCGCCAACGACGTGTCTTTTACGAGCGACGAGCGCAATTTGCTCAAGTCACCTTCGGAAGCATCCGGATGACTCTTGAAAACATGATCTGATATGACGAAATCAAGAACGGCGTCACCGAGAAACTCGAGGCGTTCGTTGTTTAGCCCCGTCGCACTTCGGTGCGTCAGCGCCTGCTCGAATAGCGCGGCGTCACTAAACCGATAATGCAGCGCCTTGTAGAGCCAGCTCTCGGCCTTTTCCAATGTAATCGCTCTTTATGCCAGACCGCATCGCGGTCTTCGTTGTCTAACGGCGTACCGTGGATCTCTTGTCGAAGTCCACGACAAAGGAGACGTTGGCGATGAACGGAGCTTTGTGTGAGTAGACGGCAGCGACCTCGTAGCCTTCGGATGTTTTCGTGACCTTGATATCCCTGGCCGTGATAACACCGACGCTTTCAATATCGAATCGACGCGAGATCGATTTGCGAATAGCCGTTGCGGTCGCGCCGGTCCCGTCGAACTCCTCGTCCACGCCATCAATGACGCCGACGACTTTCATGTAATTGAGATAGACAGGGGTCAGGCGAATTCCGGCGAATGCAAAGATGCCCAGAAACGACACGAGAATAACCAGGCCCAGGGTTGTCATGCCCGCCTGCTGGCGCTTACTGCGCCTTTTCTCCAAGTATTTCAAAGACATACCTTTCTCTCCGTTCGATCCGCTGCGTATTGGCTGCACACTGGCTGCACTACATAAGCCAACGTATCGTGATTTTATCGTTCAATACAGTGACTTACACCACATTATTGGATTTTTGCGCCAATCCGGCCCCAGTCCGGCATGTTCCACGGCACAAAGTGCATCCAGATACGCACGGCCTCGCCTACCAGGAATTCTTCAGGAATTGCGCCGATGAACCGACTGTCCTTGCTGCGATCGCGGTTGTCGCCCATTACGAAGTACTGCCCCTCGGGAACGACGTAGGTATTGTCGCGCGTCGAAAACTCCGGGTTGGTTACGAGGATGTCGTGCACGCGCCCATCCAGGTCTTCAACGAACAGCGGAACGTTCCACGAGTCATCATTACCGGGAGAGAGCTCTATTCGCTTGCCGTTAATGGTCAGGCGATGGCGTTCGTAAACGACCGTGTCCCCAGGCAAGCCGATGACGCGCTTGATGTAATTGATGCTCGGATCCGATGGCAGGCGAAACACGATGACGTCACCGCGCTTTGGCTCGCCGGTCTCAATGACTTTTGTTTCCGTTACCGGAAGGCGCAGGCCGTAGGAATACTTCTTGACGAAAATGAAGTCGCCTTCAAGCAAGGTCGGCATCATCGAGCCAGATGGAATCCGAAACGGCTCAAAAATGAAGGAACGAATGACGAGGACGAACAGCAGGACCGGAAAGAACGAACGTGAATACTCAACCAGTGTTCGCAGAGCGCTTGGTGCGGCCTGGCGACTGTCGTCTTCCTCCGTCTTCCAGACGAGCTTGTCCAACGCAACGACGATTCCCGTCAGCAAGGTCAGTACAGTCAGAATCAGTGCAAGATTAATAATCAAGTCATCCACTCACTTTTCAGTTCGTAACACGGCAAGAAATGCCTCCTGTGGAATCTCTACCGAGCCCACGCGTTTCATGCGTTTCTTACCAGCCTTCTGTTTTTCCAGCAGTTTCCGCTTGCGGGACACATCGCCGCCATAGCACTTGGCCGTCACGTTCTTGCGCAGGGCCTTAACAGTACTGCGCGCTATGATCTGGCTGCCCACCGCCGCCTGGATCGCCACGTCGAACATCTGGCGTGGAATCAATTCTCTCATCTTTTCGACAAGTTCGCGGCCCCGAGTTCTCACATTTTCCTTGTGGACGATGATTGAAAGCGCATCCACGCGCTCTTGGTTGATGAGCACGTCGAGCCGCACGAGCTGTGCCGGCTCAAATCGCAGGAAATGGTAGTCAAACGACGCAAAACCACGGCTCACCGATTTCAGCCGGTCGAAGAAGTCGAGGACGACCTCCGCCAGCGGAATCTCGTATTCAAGTGAAACCTGACCGCCCAGGTAGCGCATTTGTGTTTGCGCGCCTCGCTTTTCGATACACAGTTTGATCACCGCTCCCACGTATGCGTCGGGAACGAGAATATTGGCGGCAATAATTGGTTCCCGCAGCTCCGCCACCTCATTTGCCGGCGGCAGTTTCGACGGGTTATCGACGTAATGAACATTGCCGCTCGTATCAACGATCTCGAAGATCACGGTCGGCGCCGTCGTGATCAGCTCGAGGTCGTATTCACGTTCGAGTCGTTCCTGCACGATCTCCATGTGCAACATGCCGAGAAAGCCGCAACGGAACCCGAACCCCAGCGCAGCCGACGTTTCCGGCTCGAAATGCAGTGCGGCATCGTTCAGGCGCAGCTTCTGCAATGCTTCTCGAAAACTCTCGTAGTCATCCGAGCTGATCGGAAACAGACCCGAGAATACCCGCGGCTGAACCTGCTTGAACCCCGGCAATGGCGTATCGCAGGGGCGGCGCGTCAATGTCAGCGTATCGCCGACCGGCGCGCCATAAATATCCTTGATTCCCGCGATGACAAAACCAACTTCGCCGGTATTGAGCCCATCGCGATCTTCCATCTTGGGCGTATACACGCCGACGCGATCAGCATTGTAGGAAATACCGGTCGACATGACCGTGATCTTGCTGCGTTTTGGCAGGGAGCCGTTGACCACGCGAACAAGTGACACCACCCCGACGTAATTGTCGAACCAGGAGTCAATGATCAGCGCCTGCAATGGTCCATCCGGATCACCCTGTGGTGGAGGAATGACCTCAACCAGCTGTTCCAGCAATTCTGCAACACCCTGCCCCGTCTTCGCGCTGACATGTATAGCGTCCTGGGCGTCGATCCCGATGATGTCTTCGATCTCGGCCACGACTTTTTCCGGCTCTGCCGCGGGCAGGTCGATCTTGTTCAACACGGGCAGTACTTCCAGGCCCTGGTCAATTGCCGTGATGCAATTGGCTACGCTTTGCGCCTCGACGCCCTGCGCAGCATCGACCACCAGCAACGCGCCCTCGCAGGCGGCCAGCGAACGCGATACTTCGTAAGAAAAATCCACATGACCGGGCGTGTCGATAAAGTTCAGCTGGTAGGTTATCCCGTCGCGAGCCTTGTAATTGAGAGAGACGCTTTGTGCCTTGATTGTGATACCACGTTCCCGCTCCAGGTCCATGGAGTCGAGTACCTGCTCCGACATTTCGCGATCGGTGAGGCCGCCGCACATGTGGATGAAACGGTCAGCCAGGGTCGACTTGCCGTGATCAATATGGGCGATAATCGAGAAGTTGCGTATGTGCTTCATTAAAAGGGGAAACCTGGCGCCGGCAGCGGGCCCGCCGGAAAATTTAGCGGCGAAGTATACCTGTTATCGCATCCCGATCGAGAAAATGCATACAGATAATCTCGTCCGCATACTCGACCACCGGTATATCCATGAAAAACCGCTCATGCCAGTCCGGGTTCGTGTCGATATCCCGGATTTCGAGAGCCAGCTTTCCCTCGATGAGCGGCACCAACTCCTCGATCAGGTCCTCACAGAGATGGCAGCCTTGCCGGCTGTAGACCTGCAATGTGTCCATCTAGTCGCCCGCCAGGACAATTCGTTCCGTGACCGTCGGCGTAAAATCGCGCAGGCAGCGCGCCTGGCGCAGGCGCAGGCGGCCAATCAGCAGGCCCAGGCCGGCGCCAACCAGAACCATCGTCACGGCGGCCGGATCACTGGCGCCGAGTAAATAGGCCGCCCCGGCAGCGGTGATTGCACCCGCCAGGGGCAAACCGTAGACAATCAGCGCCGCACGCAACAGGTTTTTGGGTGCCAACTGGATACACACGCTGTCGCCCTCCCGAACTGCGAGCCCATGCGCGATCAGTGCATCGACGCTGCGTGGTCGTTCATCGCCTGCAAGAAGCCCTGCGCCACAGCCTTTGCCGGAAGCGCAACGCGCACAGCCGGCAGCCGCAGCTATCTCAACCACCGCAAAAGGTGGTTCTGCATCAGGGTGTACAGAAAGAATTTGACCTCGGGGACTGTCCATGGCCGGAGTCTACAGCAGTCAAGCTCAGCGCAAACCCATGGTCGTGGCGATCTGCTCGACAGTGATGGCCGGGACTTCCCCGACAGCCGTCACTCGATGCCCGTCAATAATCGTATTGTAGGAATTCGAGCCGCCCACGCGCGACGGTCCTTCGGCACTCTGGTCATCCCCTGGAGCAATAAACACCGAGACATTGGCAAGGCCGTCGCTGTACACAATATGCGTTACGATATCTTCACTACCGTGCAACTTCTCGCCGTGGGTCAGCACAGCTCGAAAGCCCTGCGGCAGATTCTTGCTCTGCCATTCAGTTTGCAGGTCATGACTGACGTGGCGCGATGGCTGGGTCAACCAGCGGAAATTCTCGGTGCTGTATGACGGCGCGAGCGCTGCCGCCTGGATTTCCTTGTTCAGGCTGATCTCGGCAAATTTGACCTGTTCAATCGGCGCCCCGTCCTCTCCGATGAGCTGCGTCTGTAATGGAAATGCAGTTTCTGTATCGAGCCAGATACGATGCCCGTAGCGATAGCCGTCATGGGGCCTGATTGCCAACAAGATCGTCTGTCGTCCGGCGACCCGGTCTTCACGCACGATCGAGACATCGTATTCGCTCCCGAATCGAACGTCGCTCGATGGCAAGGTCGAGAATAAGGTGGACTGGTCATCCCATTCCTCGACCAACACGGACTTGCGGTCGGGAAGAATGCAGTGCACCTCGTTGCCCTTGCGGATGATCTCGAGGCCATCGCCCTCCTGGGCAACGACTTTCTCGTGGATGACACCATCGCTAACCGTGTGCACTACTTTAAGCGCTTCGACTTTGCCGTTCTGGATGCGAATGACCGTGCCTTCGTAGCTGGTCATCTGCACCGCGGCACCCATGCGATTGAGCCAGTCGCTCGGATCAACTCGCTCTGCCAGCGCGTTGGCGCTGCACGAAAATTGTGCCGCGATCAGCAGGGGAACGAGCAACACCCTGAGGCGAAGAAATTGCATTATGGCTGCTGTAGTTCGTCGGCAGACTCGTCTGCCTCGTCGGAATCCTCGGCTTCCTCCTCGGAGAGTTCTTCTTCGCTGAGCCGCAAGGATACAAGTCGGGCATTCATGCCGTTCGCTCCGAGCTCAGATGACGATGCGCCATGGCTCAGATAGTACTGCCTGAGTTGCTCATCAATCTGCTGCGGAACCGTATAGCCAGGGTCGTCGGCTGTCTCGGCAACCGCACTTTCGCTGGCAACCTCGTCGTCGACGCCTGGCGTAACCTGCAGACCGAAGATGGCAATAAGCGCGACCGAGGCGGCAACCGCGATCCCCGCAAGTGGACGAATTGCTTTTGCAGGCGCCGATGCAGGTGCTGCAACACCGTCGTCCATCGGCTTGTCATCGATTTCTGCCGCAATCCGCTCCAGCAGTCGATCGATGCCCCGCACATTCCTTTCTCCGCGCAAGGCGCGGCCTATCTCCAGGTATTCTGCAGCTTTGCGCCGAAGTTCGGCATCCTGGCTCATTCTTCGTAGCAAGAGATCAGCCTCTGCGTCCGGCAATTCGCCATCGACAAAAGCAGAAATTTGCATTCTTATCGCGTCATTCATTCTTCACCCGCCGGGGCTTCCCCGCCCTCATACTACCTGGTCAACGGACCGACCTTTTTTGCGATCGCATCGCGTGCCCTGAAAATCCTCGACCTTACGGTGCCAACCGGGCACTCCATGGTCTGTGCTATCTCTTCGTAACTCATGCCATCCAGTTCGCGCAGGATGATCGCGGTTCGCAGATCCTCTGGCAGCGCCGCAATGGCACGCTCTACTATTTCCCTCAATTCATTGCCTAACGTCACTCCCTCGGGAGTATCTGTCTCCTTGAGCTTGGCATGCAGGTCGTACTGTTCCGGATCCTGCAAGTCCAGCTCCACATCCATCGGCCTGCGCCGTTGAGCTGCAAGATGATTCTTCGCCGTATTCACGGCGATGCGATACATCCACGTATAAAACGCACTGTCACCGCGAAACCTGGGCAAGGCCCGATATGCCTTGATGAACGCTTCCTGCGTAATGTCGAGCGCCAGCTCGGGGTCGCGAACATACCGCATCACCAGGTTGACTATCTTGTGCTGGTATTTGAGTACCAGCAAGTCAAACGCGCCCTTGTCACCTTTCTGGACTCGCTTGACCAGCTTCTTGTCAGACGACTGATTCGACATTCAGACTCGTTCGACCGAATGACTGCACAGCGTGCCGACACCGGGATAGACCGGTGCGGGAGCGATTAGTTCTCGGATTTCCGCCTTATTCATCTTTATTCTGTGACGGTGTTCAGCCCCGTGTGGGCAGATCACCCCGGCACCCACCTGTTTCCTGGATTTTCCCTGAGCAATGAGCATGTTAGCAGCTTCGGATCTAAGCTCCAACGTGCCGCCAGATGACTTGCAGGCGGCGCCAGTCCGGGCACGGCTGGCGATCTGCGCGGACCAGTTCGGCAACCACAGGCCCGGCGATTGTCCTGACACGGAGCCAACCCATCGAACGCAACAGGATGCTGCCGGAAACGAGCTGCGCCGGATGCCACTCGAAATCGGGCCCAAGGATCTCGACCTCGCCATCGGCAACAAACCTGAGCGAGATGCAGCCCGCCCACGCCCGGCGCAGGAGAACCAGTTCCCGCAAGGCGGAGAAGCTCCACAGGGCCACTCCAAAGACACGCAAGGAAACAGGCAGGGACATGAACATAATCAGGAGATTACCGGCCAGCGCGAGCAACACACCGGAGACCAGGACAATCCTGCGCAGACAGGGCTCAGGTGAAATCTCGGCGGAGTATTCGGTCGATAACACGCGCAATGGTCTCTGAAGACGGCATCTGCCGCTGCAACAAATAACCGTTCAACTCAGGGTCGGCCAGCTCCAAAACTTCGCGAAACGCGGCTTTATCCGCGTCGCTATCGTCTGGATAGCAATCCTCGAGGTAGCGCAGCAGCAGCTCATCGAGCTCACGCATGCCACGTCGGCATTGCCATTTGAGACGAGATTCTTCAGACATCTGGATGCTGACCTGTTGGAGGCCGCCCCAGCGGCCGATATCGTTGCTTCGCGCGCTGGGGCGCGCTCTTACAGTCCGGCTTTTACAGGTGGGCTCTTACAGGAGCGGTGCTGCAGGCGCGCTCCTGCGCTAGAATTTTCGTTCCGCCAGCATCTTCTTCGTCTCGGCGATGGCCAGTGCCGGATTCAGGCCTTTCGGACAGGTCTGCGTGCAGTTCATTATCGTATGACAGCGATAAAGCCGGAATGGGTCCTCGAGTTCATCGAGACGTTCGCCTGTCGCCTCGTCACGCGTGTCTACGAGCCAGCGGTACGCCGCCAGCAGGGCCGCGGGGCCGAGATAACGATCCGAATTCCACCAGTAGCTCGGGCAACTCGTTGAGCAACAGGCACACAAGATGCAGGCCGAAGGCTCATTGATCAGCTCCTGGTCCTCTTTCGACTGCAGCCGCTCCGAATCAGGTGGCGGCGGCGTGCGTGCCTGGAGCCACGGCTTGATCGAGGCGTATTGCGCATAGAAATTGGTCAGATCCGTGACGAGATCCTTGACGACCGGCATGTGCGGTAGCGGGTAGATCCTGACGTCGCCTTTCACCTCGTCGTTCGCCCGGGTACAGGCGAGCGTGTTGCCGCCGTCGATGTTCATAGCGCAGGAGCCGCAGATGCCTTCCCGGCATGAGCGTCGGAAGGTCAGCGTCGGGTCGATCTCATTCTTTATCTTGATCAGCGCGTCGAGAACCATTGGGCCGCAGCTGTCCATGTCGATCTTGTAGGTGTCGACGCGCGGGGTCTCGCCCGAGTCCGGATCGTAGCGGTACACGGCAAAAGTGCGCACATTGCTCGAGCCGTTGGCGGCATCAAAATGCTTGCCCTTCGTAATGCGCGAGTTCTTCGGGAGTCTGAATTCAGCCATTGGTTCGGTCCCTAGTAGACCCGTGCTTTGGGTTCGACGTATTCGACTTCATCAGTCAGCGTTTCCTGGTGCACCGGCCGGTAGTCGAAACGCACGTCGCCCGGGCCATCAACCCAGGCCAGCGTGTGCTTCATCCAGTTCTCGTCATCGCGATCGGGATAATCCTCACGCGCATGTGCGCCCCGACTTTCATGACGGTTCGCGGCCGATTCTATTGTTGCAGTCGCGTTGAGCAACAGGTTTTCGAGCTCGAGCGTTTCGATCAGGTCCGTGTTCCAGACAAGGGACCGATCTACGACGGCCACGTCACCGAAGCTCGTGAAGGTCTTGGCGAGCAGATCCAGGCCCTCTTCGAGAACCTCGCCCGTGCGAAAAACAGCCGCGTGTCCCTGCATGACCTTCTGCATTTCCAGTCGAATTTCAGCCGATGGGCGCGATCCGTCAGCATGGCGAAGCTTGTCAATGCGCGCAACGCTGTTCTGGCCGGCATCCTCGGGCAATGGCTTGTGACGGGCGCCCGGCTCCATCGAGTCTGCGCAGAAATGTGC
>Ga0316191_10000216_pt1 | contig 34421 bp, 38 predicted proteins | sample Eddworburr2cm_MG_FD_204928 | JGI IMG/M metagenome (GOLD analysis project Ga0316191, IMG submission 204928) | Coastal sediment microbial communities from Maine, United States - Eddy worm burrow 2 cm | ecosystem: Environmental > Aquatic > Marine > Coastal > Sediment | place: USA: Maine...
GAAGGGCCTCGTGTGGCTGGTCGTCGAGGAGGACGGCACGCTGCGTTCGCCGGTGGCGAAGTTCCTCTCGGACGATGAGCGAGCCGCGATCAGATCCACGCTCGGAGCCGGAACGGGTGATGTCCTTCTCCTCGTGGCAGATGAGACCCAGACGGCGCTCGAGGTGCTCGGGCAGATCCGGATCGACTTCGGGCAGCCGAGTGGACATGACGAGCTGGCGTACCTCTTCGTCGTCGACTTCCCCGTGTTCGAACGGAACGACGACGGGGACTTCGTTGCGCTCCACCACCCTTTCACGGCACCCGTGGATGTCGACGAGATGCGCGAAGACCCGGGCCATGCCATCTCGAAGGCCTACGACCTGGTGCTCAACGGTTCTGAGTTGGGATCGGGCAGCGTGAGAATCCACGATCCAGCCGTACAGGCCCAGGTGTTCGAGACACTCGGCATCTCCGACGACGAGGCGGAACGCCGATTCGGCTGGTTCCTCGAAGCCCTGCGCTATGGGACTCCTCCGCATGCAGGGTTCGCTATCGGCATCGACCGGCTCGTCGCCATCCTTCAGAATGTTCCGAACATACGTGAAGTGATTCCGTTCCCCAAGACCCAGAGCGGCGCCGACCCCTTGACCGGTTCGCCGAGCAGAGTCGAGGACGGCCAGCTCAGAGAGCTGGGGATCGAGGTGCGGCCTGAAGTGCAGGCTGAATGGGTCGCCGATGAGGCGGCAGGTGACTGACCCGGACCTTTTCTCCGACCAACGGGCCGAACGGCGGCGCGCGAACGCACCGTTGGCCGCACGCATGCGCCCGGCCAATCTGGACGAGGTCGTGGGTCAACAGGGCCTGCTTGCGCCCGGAGCGGCGTTCCGATCGATGGTGGAGGCCGGCCGCCCCGTCTCGATGATCCTGTGGGGCCCGCCGGGATCCGGGAAGACCACACTTGCACGCCTTGTGGCCGCCAACAGCAGCGCCCGTTTTGAACAGCTCTCCGCGACGTCGGCCGGGGTCAAGGATGTTCGCGAAGTGCTGGCGATGGCGACAGGTCGCATCGAGAACGGAGATGGGCGCACCGTGCTGTTCCTCGACGAGATCCATCGCTTCACCAAGGCTCAGCAAGATGCCCTTCTCCCGGGCGTAGAAGACGGCATCATCATTCTGGTCGGGGCGACGACGGAGAATCCGTTCTTCGAAGTCAATTCGCCGCTGATCAGCAGATCAAGTGTGTTCCGGACCGAGGAGTTGGCTCCCGACGAGGTGAAGGATCTCATCCGGCGGGCTATGACCGATCCGGTTCGGGGCATCCCAGATGTTGCGATCGACGACGATGCGCTGGAGGATCTCGCACATCGCGTTGGCGGCGACGCCCGTCTGGCTCTGAACGGCTTCGAACTGGCGGTAACGATCGCTGAGGGTCGCGGAAGGGATGCGGTCGGCCGCGAAGAAATTGCAGAAGCGCTCCAACGAAGAGTGATCCGCTACGACAAGGGAGGCGATCGCCACTACGACGTGATTTCGGCATTCATCAAAAGCGTCCGGGGGTCCGACGTCGATGCGGCGCTCTACTGGCTTCACACCATGATCGGAGCGGGGGAGGATCCCAAGTTCATTGCCCGGCGTCTCGTGATTCTCGCCTCGGAGGACATCGGCCTTGCCGACTCGCGTGGGCTCGGGATTGCGGTTGATGCGTTTCGCGCGGTCGAGGTGATCGGCATCCCGGAAGGAGCCTATGCACTGACCCACGCCACGGTGTACCTCGCCACCGCCCCGAAATCGAATTCGCTCGCGAACGCTATCACCTCTGCCAGAGAGATCGTGGAGGGAACACCCGGCGCCGACGTTCCCATGCATCTGCGTTCAGCGGCGACCGCAGGGGAACGCGCGATGGGCCATGGCGGCGGCTACCGCTATCCACACGACGATCCCCTCGGCGTGGTGCCGCAGCAGTATCTTCCCGACGAAGCGATCGGTGCGGCCCTCTATCGCCCGGGGGATCACGGTGAGGAGTCAGAAATCGGCGCGCGGCTCGGCCGCATCGACCGAATTCTGGGCCGGCGGCGGTAGCCGCGGCCGATAGTGCTCGCTCGGAGGCGACGTCCGTTCTGGGCGCGCCGGACGGGAAAACGGAGCAATCGTGGTAATCCGGAGATCCGGCAGCTTCCCGCTCCCGTGCTCGGGCCGCAGCAACTCTGTTGGTTCCATCGGGGCGGCCGATCGCCCGATGACACATGTGCAGGGTCTCGGAACCTGACTCGGGATCAGGACTCCGTAGCCGCTAGCCTTGTCCGAGATGTTGACACGTATCAAGTGGTTCTTTCTCGGTTCAGTGGCGACCATCGGCGCCGGCGCCTACCTCGGCACGAAGGTGAAACGAGCACGCGAGCGCCTCACAACGCAGAACATGGCGCGGGCGGGCGTGGTGACCGTCGCGGGCATGATGAATGCAACCGGCCGCAGGATGAAGCGTGCGGGGCTCTCCGGCGAGTCAGAGGGCGTGGAATCCGGGCCGGGCTAACCTCCGACCTTCATGGACTCCAACCAGATTCGCCGAATCTTCCTCGACTTCTTCGCCGAACGCGGCCACACCGTGGTGCAATCGGCGTCCCTGATCCCGATTGACCCGACGCTGTTGCTCACCAACGCCGGCATGGTTCCGTTCAAGCCGTTCATGTTGGGAGAGGAGACGCCTCCGTATCCACGCGCCACAACGGTCCAGAAGGTTGCTCGAACGATCGACATCGACATCGTCGGCACTACTGCGCGGCATCTGACCTTCTTCGAGATGCTCGGCAACTTCTCATTCGGTGACTACTTCAAGGACAAGGCGATTCCGTGGTCCTACGACCTGATCACGGAGGGGTTCGGAATCGACCCGGAACGGCTCTGGTACACCGTGCACATCACCGACAACGAGGCCGCGGCGATCTGGATCGATGAGGTGGGAGTACCTCCTGAACGCGTGCAGCGTTTGGACAAGGACAACTTCTGGCAGATGGGCGTACCTGGGCCGTGCGGACCATCCTCAGAGATCTTCTTCGACAAGGGTCCCGCGTTCGGGGAGCCGGGTGGACCGGCGGTTGATGACGAACGACATGTCGAGATTTGGAATCTGGTGTTCATGCAGAACATCCAGGATGAGCCTTATCACGTCGTGGGGGACCTCCCCGCGAAGAACATCGACACGGGGGCGGGCCTCGAACGCATTGCCACCGTGCTGCAGAGCGTCGACACCGTCTTCGAGACCGATGTCATCCGTCCGATGGTGGCAACATCGGAGCGGGCAACCGGGGTGACGTATGGCGACGTGGACCGCACCGATGTCTCGTTGCGGATCATGGCGGACCATGGGCGGGCGGTCACGTTCCTCATCGGAGACAAGGTGGTTCCATCCAACGAAGGTCGGGGGTATGTGCTGCGCCGGCTGATCCGTCGTGCGGTGCGCCACGCTTTCCTCCTCGGTTCCGAGGATCTCATCATGCCGAAGCTGGTCGAAACCACCGTCGAGGTGATGCGCGAGCCCTATCCGGAACTCCACGCTCAGAGGAATGCGATCGTCGAGATGGTCGCACGCGAAGAAGAGCAATTCAGAAGGACGCTCCGCTCGGGGCATCAACTGCTCGACGAGGAGCTGCGCGAACTCGAACCTGGGTCCATGCTGTCGGGCGAGACGGCGTTCAAGCTTCACGACACATTCGGCTTTCCCAAGGAGCTGACCGAGGAAATCGTCTCCGAGCGCGGATTCGCCGTGGACCTTGCTGAGTTCAACACCATGATGGATTCTCAGCGGGAGCGAGCTCGCGCCGCATACAAGGGAGCCGATGCCGCCGCACGCGCCGACGCCTACCGGACACTCCTCGCGGGAGTTGAGACGACAGAATTCATCGGCTACGACCGCGAGGCAGGACTCGGCCGAGTTCTTTCGATGGTCTCGGAAGGTGAGACGGTCGAGAAAGCGGAGGAAGGGCGCGAGGTGGAGCTGTTCCTGGATCGTACGCCCTTCTACGCAGAATCCGGGGGCCAGGTTGGGGATTCCGGCACGATCGTCACGCCGACGGGCACGGTCACGGTCCGAGACACCCAATTCGCCGTCCCCGGCCTTCACGGCCATCGTGGCGTGGTGACTTCTGGGGTTATCCAGATCGGCCAGGACGCCGATCTCACCATCAGTCACGAACGTCGCGAACGAATCCGCAAGAATCACACGGGAACGCACATCCTCCATTGGGCACTTCGCGAGGTCGTCGGCGACCATGTCCACCAGGCCGGGTCGCTGGTGTCCGACGATCGCCTCCGTTTCGACTTCAGCCACTACCACGGCATGTCGGTGGAGGAGTTGCGCGACGTCGAACTCGCAGCGAACGAGCGTGTGATTGAGAACGCCGCCGTCATGACGCTCGAGACGTCAAAGAACGACGCGGAGAAGATGGGGGCACTTGCCTTCTTCGGCGACAAGTACGGTGACCAAGTGCGCGTCGTGCAGACCGGCGACTACTCGACCGAGTTCTGCGGAGGCACACACGTTCCAACGACCGGCCAAATCGGTCCCCTGATCGTGGTGTCCGAAGGGTCCGTTGCGGCGAACACGCGGCGCATCGATGCCGTCACGGGTACGGCCGGATACGAGTACCTCAGCGCGCTTCGCCGGGACCTCGAGCAGACCGAGTCGGCGCTGGGTGCTCAGCCCGGCCGTGTTGTTGAAGCCGCTCAGGCCCTGGTGCTCCGCTCGAAGGAGCAAGAGGAGCGGATTGAGCAGTTCGAGCAGCAATCCAGGTCGGAAGCTGCTCGTGCGCTGATCGATCAGGCCGAAGGGCATGACGGACATAGCGTGCTCGTCGCGAGGCAAGAAGGGCTCACGGGAGACGAACTCAGGGCGCTCGCCTTCCAGATTCGGGACCGCCTCGGCAGTGGAATCGGCGTGCTCGGTTCGACGAGTGGGGGTAAGGGAGCGCTCATCGCATTCGCGTCCGACGATCTGGTGGCGGACGGTGTCTCAGCGGGAGAGCTCATTGGGCCGGCAGCTCGCATTCTGGGCGGGGGCGGCAGCCGTGATGCTCACCTGTCTCAGGCGGGTGGACCCAACGGTGACCGGCTCGACGAGGCGCTCGAGGTGGCGCTCGGCGCGGCTCGCGAGGCGGTCGTCGAATCGTGACCCGTGTCCTCGGGCTGGACCCGGGGGAGCGGCGCATCGGTGTCGCCCTATCGGACCCCACCGGTACCATTGCCTCACCCCACTCGGTGATCGATCGCCGCGGGGTGGATCCTGCGATTGCCGTGCGCAAAATCTGCGAGGAATACAGCGTCGGCCTGATCGTGGTCGGTCTCCCGACCGGGCTCTCGGGAAACGAGGGTCCGTCGGCGAAAGCGGCTCGAGCCTTCGGAACCCGTGTATCGGAGGCGGCCGGCCTGCCGGTGGAGTATCAAGACGAACGATTCACGACGGTGACGGCTGAGGCGGCGCTCCTTGAAGGAGGAGTACGCCGAGACAAGCGGCGCGAAGTCCGAGACAAGGTTGCCGCCGCTGTGATCCTTCAGACATATCTCGATCGCAAGGACCTCAAGGGCGATGGAACCGGCAGCTCCGAACCAAACTGAACGGCGGTGGATGAAGCCGCTGATCGTCGTGGCTGCATCGGTCGTGGCCGTGATCGTTCTGTTTGTCGCTGCGCGATTCCTCGCAGCCGCCGTGGCAGGCGGGCCGACACTGAATGTGGATCCAGGCCTCCCTGTCACGGTCGAAGTCTCTGCCGGATCGTCGGCGAAGGACATTGCCGCCGCAATGGAAGAGGCCGGGGTCGTGCTGGCGCGGGACCTTCAGTCTGCGGTCGCTGAACAGGGTGTTGCCTCACAGCTCCAGGCGGGCACGTACTACCTGGAGACCGTGATGGTTCCCGAGCTCGTGGTGCAACGACTGCTCACAGGACCCGATGAGGGGACCGGGTCGAGCATCATCGTCTACGAGGGCCACGACATCCGCCGCATCCTGGCGGGTCTGGCGGAACAGACGGGATACCCGGTCGCGGACTTTGAGGCGGCGTTGACCAGCGGTGCGGTCACGTCCTCGCTTCTTCCCGTCGCACTTCCCGTGGGCGTCGACGAGCTCACACGGTGGGAGGGCCTCCTGTATCCTGCGCGCTACGAGATGCCCAAGGGCTCGACACCGGCTGAGATGCTCGTGGTGATGGCCGCAGAAACCGAGCGGCGCCTGTCTACCGTTGACTGGTCCCGCCTCCCCGAGCTGGGTGTCACGCAGTACGAGGCGTTGATCGTCGCATCGCTCATTCAACGCGAGGCCGGAACTGACGCGGATCGGCCGCTGATTGCGTCGGTGATCTACAACCGTCTGGAGCAGGGCATCCCGTTGCAGATTGATGCCACCGTCGTCTATGCGCTGGGTGAGAGCCCCGGCCGCGTGCTGGCCGAGCACCTCGAGATCGATTCCCCATGGAACACGTACCGGATCGAGGGCCTGCCGCCGACTCCTATCGGAACGTCGCAGATCGAGTCGATCATGGCGGCGGCCGATCCTGCGGAGACTGACTATCTGTTCTACGTCCTGGTTTCGCCGGACGGGAGTCACGGATTCTCGAAGACGTATGAAGAGCACCAGGAGAAGGTCGCGCAGGCGAAGGAAGATGGGGTGCTGCCGTGAGACTCGTCGTGCTCGGGGACCCGGTTGACCACTCACGTTCTCCGGCGATCCAGGCAGCGGCGCTCGAGGCCTGCGGGATTGAAGGCACGTACACCGCCCGCCGCGTCGACGAAGCCGGGATGGTCAACGCCGTTGACGAAGTGCGATACGGGCGCCTGGCCGGAGCGAACGTGACCATGCCGCACAAGCAGCTGGCTTTCGAACTCGCTGATCGCGTCACCGAGGCGGCGCTTCGGTCGGGGGCCGTCAACACCCTGGTTCTCCGGGAGGGTGAGGTGTGGGGATACAACACCGATGTCGAGGGGATTCGGGCGGTGTGGGAGTCGGCTCAGCTTCCGACGGACCGACCCGTATTGGTCCTCGGTGCCGGTGGAGCGGCAGCGGGAGCAGTTGTTGCGGTCGGCGATCATGCCATCACGGTCTCCGCACGTCGGGATCAAGCGGCGGCGGAGTTGATAAGACGCACGCGAACAGACGGCTCGATCGTGCCGTGGGGCACACCCCTCGAGGGCGCCGTCGTTGTGAACGCAACTCCGATCGGGATGGGCACGGAGTCGCTCCCGCCAGAGCTGCTTGAGATGGCATCTGGATTCTTCGATCTGACGTACGGGCCGGTGGAGAGCCGGTCGGTCCGGTACGCCCGCGATGTTGGGATCCCCACCGCGGACGGCAAGGAATTGCTGCTGGCACAGGCGGCGGCATCGTTCGAGATCTGGACCGGTATCCGAGCACCGATCGATGTGATGCGTGTCGCCTTCTAGCGCCCCCGGTGACCGGGACGCGATCCTTCTCGGGGAACCAGGCGCCGCTGGGTTCGGGTTTACCCGGACACCGACCCAGAAGCCGATAGGCTCTCCGCCCAATGGTCTCACTCGCACTCGCACTGGTCGGCCTCCTCGTCGGTGTGATCGCTGAAGGCATCGCGACCGGTCGGTCGCTTCAGTCGATTCGCACCAACCCCGGCCGGACCCCCGTGGTCGCCGTCGCCACAGCGTTGTTGTTCGCCATCACACCTCTTGCTGTTGATGTCGACTGGGTTCTTCCTGCATACCTGTGGTTCGTCGCTGTCACGGTGACGCTGACCCTCACTGATATCGACACCAAACTCATCCCAAACCGCATCCTGTTCCCGGGCACGGTTGTTGGGCTTCTGCTGCTCATGGGCGGGGCCATCATCGAGGACGGACCGATCCTGCGCCCGCTCGCGGGTGGTGCGATCTACTTCGTGCTCCTGCTTGTGCTCGCGCTCATCGCGCGTGGCGGCTTCGGATTCGGAGACGTGAAGCTGGCGTTCCTCCTCGGTCTCTTCACGGCATATCAATCCTGGGAGACCTTGATTGTCGCGATATTCGCAGCGTTCCTCCTCGGCGGCCTCGTGTCCGCCATCCTCGTGGTGTTCCGCATCAGGAGCCGAAAGGACTCCATCCCTTTCGGTCCGTACCTCGTTGGGGGGTCATACCTGGCGATCGTATGGGCCGGCACCCTCGCGTCCTGGTATTTGGACGCCGCCGCGTGACATTACGAACGACCCCTGCAACGATGGTTCAATGATCCGCTTTCTCACTGCAGGCGAGTCTCACGGACCCGCCCTAACGACCATCGTTGAAGGTGCACCCTCCGGTCTGCCGCTTGACGCGGAAGGGCTCGCGGAGGAACTTGCCCGTCGACGGCTGGGGCATGGTCGCGGCCCCCGAATGCGGTTGGAAAGGGACGAGATCGAGATTCTCGGAGGGGTGCGGTTCGGCCGTACGCTTGGGGGCCCAATCTCGGTGATCATCCGCAACACCGAATGGGAACGCTGGTCGGAAGAGATGTCGCCTGAGGAAGGCACGTCTCGGCGGGCGATGACGTCGCCGCGTCCCGGCCATGCCGACCTTCCCGGGATGCTGAAGTACCAGACCCACGACGCTCGCGACATTTTGGAGCGTGCATCGGCACGTGAGACGGCGGCGAGAACCGTCGCCGGATATATCTCGAAGCTCCTCCTGGCTGAGGTCGGCATCACCGTCGTGAGCCACGTCGTGCAGATCGGCGACGTCCGATCGGCCACCGGACTCCCCGGCCCGGGTGACCTCGCTTCCATCGATGCCTCGCCGGTGCGGTGTGGTGATCAGTCCCGTGGGGACGCAATGGTCGACGCAATCGATGCGGCGAAGAAGGCGCGCGACACTCTCGGCGGCATCGTCGAGGTGATCGCCTACGACGTGCCGGCCGGCATCGGCAGCCACGTGCACTGGGACCGTCGGCTCGACACGGCATTGGCGGCAGGCCTTATGTCTATCCAAGGTATCAAGGGTGTGGAAGTCGGGGACGGGTTCGAATCTGCAGCGCGCCCAGGCTCCGCGGCGCACGATGAGATCTATACGAAAGGCGGCGCGTTTGAGCGCGAGACCAACCGGGCCGGCGGGATCGAAGGTGGTATCAGCAACGGGAGCATGATCCGGGTCCGGGCGGCGATGAAGCCGATCTCAACGTTGATGCGGCCGCTCGCGACGGTTGACGTAACGACCGGTGCGGTCTCCGTCGCATTCCGCGAGCGCAGCGATGTCTGTGCGGTTCCGGCCGCGGGTGTTGTGGCCGAGCAAATGGTCGCTCTTGCCCTTGCACGTGAGCTGCAGCGCGTCTACGGGGGAGACAGCGTCGAGGCATTCGTTGAGGCCGACGCAGCACATCGGCGCCGATTGTCCGACTTCTGATGGGACACGTCTGGTTGATCGGGATGATGGGGAGCGGGAAGTCCACCGTCGGGCGGCTCGTTGCGGATCGCCTCGGACGACCGTTCTACGACACCGACGAGCTCATTGAACAGGCCGGAGATGCCTCGATCCCAGAGATCTTTGCCGAGGAGGGGGAATCCGGATTCCGGGAACGAGAGAGGTGGGTCGTCGAAGACGTCGCGTCTCGCCCACCGGGTATTGCTGCAACCGGCGGCGGAATCATCCTCGATCCCGCGAACATCAAAACAATGCGGGGTTCAGGGACAATCGTCCTTCTCGCGGCCGACGTCGAGATGCTGAATCGCAGGATCGGATACAGCGACGATCGCCCGTTGTTGGCGGCGGGCAAGCGTGAACGGCTGCTTGCGATCGCGTCGGAGCGCACGGAACGCTACCGATCGTCCGCTGATCTCATCGTCGACGCAACAGGTTCGATCGACGACGTCGTCGCGGATGTGGAGGCGGCATGCAGCGAATCGTGATCACCGAAGGGGATGAGGCGGTCTCCGAGATCATCATCGGTGAGCGACTCCTCGCAGACGCAGCACGGCACCTTCATGAGCGTGAATCTCGGCAGAGGATCGCAATCATCGCGCAACCGACCATCGGTCCTTTTGTCGATGAGTTGGCGGGCTCTCTCTCCGACACAGGGGCGGCGGTGTCCGTGGTGCAGCTCCCGGACGGAGAGCAGGCGAAGACGCTCGCGACCGTCGAGGCTGTCGCCCTGGATCTCAATCGATTGGGGTTGAATCGAAGCGACACGATCGTCGGCATCGGGGGCGGCGCGGCCACCGACGTGGCGGGGTTCATCGCCGCCACCTATCTGCGAGGTGTTGAGTGTGTTGTTGCTCCCACCACGCTGTTAGGTGCCGTGGATGCCTCGATCGGTGGCAAGACGGGAGTAAACGCCGGTGGCAAGAACCTCCTCGGCGTCTTTCAGCACCCTTCGCGGGTGTTGGTCGATGTAGCGGCAATCCGGTCAATCCCGGATGATCTCTTGATCCAGGGCACCGCGGAGGCGCTCAAGGCCGGGTTTGTAGGAGATCCGGAACTCGTCGATCTGTACCGGAAACACGGGATAGACGCGCCGCTCGAGGAGGTCATTGCGCGTGCCATCGGTGTGAAGGCCCGAATTGTCTCGCAGGACTTCAGGGAGGGGGGCGTCCGCGCCTACCTCAACTACGGCCACACCGTCGGCCATGCCGTCGAAGTTGCAGGGAGCACCAGCCACGGAGAAGCGGTTGCGATCGGGATGGTGGCAGCGGGGTTCGTGGGGGAGAGGATGGTTGGGTTCGAACGGCGTCGCGAGCAGGAGGAGCTGATCGGGGCACTCGGCCTCCCGACTCGATCGCCGAATGTCAACACGGCGGAGATCGCTCGGCTCATGGCGCTCGACAAGAAACGCGACGCCGGCGGGATCCGTTTCGTTGTGCTCGAGGAGTACGGTGTCCCACGGATCGTACATCCGGACGACGCTACCGTACGGGCCTCGCTGCACGCGATTGGTATCGACTGACTACGAGGAGCCCCGACCGATGATCTCGACGAACGACGTGAAACCGGGCATGTCCCTGAATCTTCCCGAGGGGCTGTTCCAGGTCGTCGAGTACCAGCACGTGAAACCCGGCAAGGGCAAGGCATTCGTGCGCATGAAACTCAAGAATCTCATCAGCGGCGCCGTGCTCGATCGAACCTTTCGTGCGGGTGAGAACGTTCCCAAAGCGACCATTGATCGGCGAGACTTCCAGTATCTGTTCCGAGACGACATGGGATTCAACTTCATGGACGGCGAGACGTTCGAGCAGATCAGCCTCTCGGAGGAAGCCGTGGGTGATGCCGGTTCCTATATCGCAGATGGTGCGACCGTCCGTCTGTCGATGTACGACGGAAAGCCGATCGGGATCGAGTTGCCGGCCGCCGTTGAACTCGAGGTATCTCACGCCGAGCCGGGGGTCAAGGGAGATCGAGTCTCTGGAGCGACCAAACCCGTCACTCTCGTAACCGGTTTGGTCGTGCAGGCGCCGCTCTTTGTCGATGTTGGCGACGTGTTGAAGGTCGATACCCGGACCGGGGACTACATCACCCGGGTGACGTGACCAAACAGGACGCACGTGAGCGAGCCCTCGGGCTGCTGTACGCGGCCGATGCCGGGGCCGAGGCAGGTTCTCTCGAGCCGACGGGTCGCGCCGGCCGCCTCGCCATGGGGGTCCTCGATCATCTCAACGAGATCGACACGATCATCGACAGCCATTCGACGGGCTGGCGCCTCAGTCGCATGCCGGCGGTCGACCGGACGATTCTCCGGATGGGTGTCTACGAGCTGCGATATACGGACACACCGGTCGGCGTTGTGGTGTCCGAGGCGGTCGAGCTCGCGAAGCGCTATTCAACGGCGAAGTCCGGGAGTTTCGTCAACGCCGTTCTCGCAAACGTAGCCGCCGACCCCCCAAGCTGATCCGGAGGCTGCGCTCCTCGGCTTGTCTGCTGCTCAGCTATCCGAAGTCGACCGCAGCCAAATCCGATCCGGGCGTCACGAGCCCTTGACGTCCGCGTCGAGGTTCTCGAGGTCATACAGCAGGCTCGATCGGTCCGACATCATCCGCTGGTTCGCCTTGTCGAGTCGGTTCCGAGCCTGGTCAAGACGCACCATGTCGCCTGAGCCGCCGTCTGCGATCACCTTCTTGACCTGGGCTTCCACGGTCAGGTAGTTGAGAGCGGAAGCGGAACGCTCGACCAGGGCGTTGTAAAGCTCGCCGAGTGCCTCCTTGACGGCTCGGGCATGTCGATGTTCACCCCGAGAGCTCTTCTCGTGCGCCAGTGCGTTGAGCTGCGACCGAGCCGTGGAGACCTGTTCTGCGAGGTCATCCCAGCCATCATCGGCCGCAACGCCGTTGAACTCGGCATTGGCATGTTCGGCGGCAAGGTCGGTGGTCATCACGTTGTAGAGATCCCAGGTGGCCCGAACCGCGTCTTCACCAGATGTCGTCATTTGATAGGTCCCCTCTCGTTTCGACCTTCCGAACCTCGCGCCCGGGCCGCACACTACCAAGTGCGGTTCGCCGGGTGTCGGCCACCAGCCCCTTCAGGCAGACCCGAGACACGAGATACGAGACTGTCTCGGGTCTCGGGTCTCTTGTCGTAGCTCTTGACTCTGACTTCAGCTCTTGGGTCGTGGATCTTGACTCTTGGTTGCCGGTTCGACTACCGTCGCCCCGACCAACCGACACCGCCCTTTAACCCGGTCCTGTGAGGCCGAAAAGGAAGGAGACAGCATGTACGACGCCCGGAGCGGCGGCGGATCCAACGGAACCGTCGGCCGCCTTTTTCATGTTCGGGGGTGGATCCGATGGCACTTGTGATGGACGCCGGCGACATCGAGCGAGCCATTCGGCGAATCGCGCACGAGGTCCTGGAACGCAATCGGGGTTCGGGCGGCGTTGTCCTCCTCGGAATCCAGACTCGGGGAGTTCCTCTGGCAGAACGGCTTGCAGCGGTTCTCGAGGAGATCGAGGGTGAGCCGGTTGCGTGGGGCAGCCTCGACATCGGCATGTACCGGGACGATTTGGATCGTCGGCCGAAGCGCCCCCTCGGCGCCACCGATGTGCCCGTCCCGCTCGGGGGCAAGACCGTTGTTCTCGTGGACGACGTTCTGTACACGGGACGGACGATACGCGCAGCACTCGACGCTCTGGCCGACCTGGGTCGTCCGAACCGCGTCCAGCTCGCGGCACTGGTTGACCGGGGACATCGGGAACTCCCGATCCGCCCGGACTACGTGGGGAAGAACGTCCCCACGTCGCGCGACGAACGGGTGACGGTGAGCTTGCTCGAGCGCGACGGGGAGGACGGCGTGATCATCGAGACGAGGGATCCGGCATGAATCACTTTCTGACGATTGAGGGTCTGACGCGAGACGACCTCGGTGGATTGCTCGACGACGCCGACGAATTTGTCGAGGTTCTCCATCGACCCATCCCGAAGGTTCCTGCGCTTCGCGGCAAGACGGTTGCCACCATGTTCTTCGAAGCCTCGACTCGAACGAAGATGTCGTTCGAGAAGGCGGCGAAGGCGCTCAGCGCCGACACGATGTCGTTCTCGCCGGGAACCTCATCGCTCTCGAAGGGTGAGAGCCTCAAGGACACGGTCTTGACGATCAAGGCGATGGGTACCGACGCCATGGTTGTGCGCCACACCGCTACGGGTGCACCGTGGCGCATTGCCGAGTGGATCGAGCAACCGGTCCTCAACGGTGGCGACGGAGCGCACCAACATCCCACGCAGGCGCTCCTCGACGCGCTCACGATCCGGCAGCATTTCGGCACGCTGGACGGCCTGAAGATCGGGATTGTGGGCGATATTCGGCATTCCAGGGTGGCCAGGTCGGACATCCAGGCGTTCTCGACCCTCGGTGCCGACGTAACCATGGTTGCGCCACGGACACTTCTTCCGGTTGTTCCGGAGGTGTTCGACGCAACAGCGAGTGAGGACCTCGACGACGTCCTTTCGGATCTCGACGTGGTGTACGTGCTGCGGGTCCAGGCGGAGAGAGGCGGGGCTTCCGTGTTCCCTTCGCTGCCCGAGTACACCGCGCGGTACGGAATCACGAAGGAGCGATTCGCCCGGCTGAAGCCCGATGCAGTCGTGCTCCATCCGGGTCCCATGAATCGAGGCGTCGAGATCGAAGGGGCCGTCGCAGATGACCCCCGGGCGCTGATCCTCGACCAGGTTTTCAACGGCGTTGCCGTCCGAATGGCGGTCCTGTTTCGACTGCTCGGAGGTGAGCATGCAGAGTGACTTGATTCTTGCCGGGGGCACAGTCCTGACCGCGGACGGGCGCGTCGAGGCCGATGTCCGGATCACCGACGGTCGGATCGCCGAGATCGGGACCGGGCTCCAGGGCGACGAAACGATCGACTGCACCGGAACATGGGTTGGTCCGGGCCTGGTGGATCTCCACGCTCACTTCCGGGAGCCGGGCCAAGAATGGAAGGAGGACATCACTTCCGGATCGCGGGCAGCGGCGGCCGGTGGGTACACCGCCGTTGTTGTGATGCCAAACACCGACCCCGCAACGGATGCAGGCCATCTCGCCCGATTCGTCGCGGATCGCGGCACCGAGGTGGGATTGGTCGACGTGATGCCGGCCGGTGCCGTCAGCAAGGGCCGCGCAGGCTTGGAGCTCGCACACCTCGATGAGCTTTGGGCCGCCGGCGTCAGAGTCTTCTCGGACGACGGTGACGTTGTGGCCGACGCTGGATTGCTGCGCCGGGCCATGGACTATCTCGCCGCTCGTGGGGGTGTCATCTCGCAGCACGCCGTCGACGTCGGGCTTTCCAGAGGCGGCTACATGCACGAGGGTGCGGTCTCTTCGCTCCTCGGGATGTACGGGATTCCCTCGGCGGCCGACGACGTGATCATTGCGCGCGATCTCGAGTTGGTCGAGGTCACCGGCGCCCGGTACCACGTGCAGCACCTGTCGACGGCAAACGGCGTTGCGATGATCGCGGCAGCAAAGGCGAGGGGCCTGCCGGTGACGGCCGAAGTCACCCCCCACCACCTAGCGTTCGATCACCATGCCGCCGTAGGCACCAACCCGGTGTACAAGATGATGCCTCCGCTCCGGTCGACGGATGACCGCGCCGCACTCCGCCAGGGTCTTATGGACGGGACAATCGATGTAGTCGGAACCGACCATGCGCCACACGCGGACCACGAAGAGGAAGTGCCCTGGGAGCACGCTCCGAACGGGGTTATCGGCCTCGAGTGGGCCGCGGCTGTGGTCAACACGTTCGCCACCCTCGATCAGGAGGCCTTCTATGACCGGCTGTCGGTCGCTCCCGCCCGAATCGGACAGATCGGGGGCCACGGGCTCCTGCCGGCGATCGGGGTGCCGGCCAATCTCACCGTGTTTGATCCGAACCGAGAATGGACACCGTCGTCGACCCTGTCGAAGGCGCAGAACAGCCCATATCTCGGGCTCCCCCTGCGCGGCAAGCCGATCGTGACGGTCTATCGCGGTGCGGTTACGGCCGTCGACGGAGCCGTCGCGGGCGGGGGCTCGTGACACACACGTCGCCGCCGGCGGAGCGCACATTGTGACTTCGAAGGGCACGATCCTTCAGACCAGTCTGGGGCCGCTCGTGCTCCGGAGTCCGATTGTTGCTGCGTCCGGCACGGTCGGCTCGGTTGTCGACTTCGCCGTCGGCGGCGACTTCAGGCCCTACGGGGCGGCGGTTGCGAAATCGGTTTCGTCGGATCCGTGGCCGGGCCGTGTGCCGCCCCGGCTCACATCGGTCGGCGCCGGCATGCTGAATGGCATTGGAATCCAGAACCCGGGAATTGAAGCCTGGATACGAGAAATCGGTCCGCGAATCGGAGAGGTTCCCGTCCCGATGTGGGGATCGGCCGTCGGGCACGACGCTGCCGGCTTCGCCGAGGTTGCCTCGGGCCTTCAGGAGGCCGGGGTGGCAGCGGTCGAGGTCAACTTGTCGTGCCCGAATCTCGAGGACGGCCACCTGTTCGCTCTCGACCCCGACTCTTCGGCTGAGGTAGTGAGAGCCGTGCGGGAAGCAACCGATCTGCCGATCGGAGCGAAACTCTCGCCAAACGTCGTCGACATAGCCGGAATTGCCGCTGCGGTGAGCGGAGCTGGTGCGGACTGGGTGGTTCTGACCAACACGGTGTGGGGGGTAGCCATCGATGTCGAGACTCGACGTCCCAAACTGAGCGGGGTTGTCGGGGGCTACTCCGGGTCGCCCGTGAAGCCGCTTGCTCTTCGCTGCGTGTGGGAGGTCTCGCAGTCATTGCCCGGTCTGCCGATCCTCGGGTGCGGGGGCGTGCGCACCGGTGAAGACGTTGTGGAGTATCTCCTGGCGGGAGCCAGTGCCGTCGCGATCGGCACCGCACACTTTGCTGAGCCCCGGATCGGGAACCGAATCATCAGGGAACTGGAGCGCTACATGACCAAACACGATGTGGGATCGGTCCGCGACCTTGTGGGAGCTGTGGAACCGTGGTGAGAGGGATCATCGTTGCGCTGGACCTCCCTACCGCAGAGTCTGCAGTGGACATGGCAGAGGAGGTGGCCGACCACGTCGTAGGGTTCAAGATCGGTTTGGGCCTGCTCCACGGTCCGGGACCACTCCTCATCCCGGCTCTGGTGGCGCTCGGCAAGCCGGTGTTCGCGGATGCAAAACTGAACGATATCCCGTCTCAAGTCGAGGTCGCGGCGCGGCGACTTGGCGAACACGGTGCCCGTTGGGTCACAGCGCACGTCAGCGGTGGACAAGCGATGCTCGAGGCTGCCGTGATGGGCCTGCAGGCAGGCGCCGGTGCAGCCCCGGCGGGCATCCTCGGTGTCACGGTGCTCACGTCGCATGACGGAGCCTCGCTGGCTCGGATCGGTATCGATCGTAGCCCGGGGAAACTCGTCGCCAGGATGGCGAAGGTTGCTGCGGCAGCTGGCTGTGAAGGGGTGGTCTCGTCGCCAAAGGAGCTGACGGTCGTCGCCGATGTCGCGCCGGGGCTCCTCAGGGTCACCCCGGGGATTCGTCCGGTGGACCGCGACGACGATCAGGCACGAACGATGACGCCCGCTGAGGCCGTCAACCGAGGAGCCGACCTGCTCGTGATTGGCCGGCCGATCACGGCTGCCGGTGATCCGAAAGGCGCAGCAGCAGCGATCGCCGCGGAGATCAAGGATGCAGCCCCCTCGGATTGATAGAGTTGCTCCATGGCCGACACCTACCAACTCCCGCCGATGAGTGATGAACAACGCGCCCTGGCGCTCGAGAAGGCGGCTGCGGCTCGACGCCAACGTGCCGAGATCAAGGCGCTCCTCAAGACGGGATCGCTAACACTCGCCGAGGTGCTCGAACAAGCAGAGGTCGACGACATCGTCGCGGGCACGAAGGTATATCCGCTGCTGGCGTCAATGCCGCGTATGGGAAAGATCAAAGCGATCCGCTTGATGGAAGAACTCGGGATACCCGACAACCGCAAGATCCGCGGACTCGGGCCGCGCCAGCGCGAGAACCTCCTCAACTCCTTTGCCTGACGGCACACTCCTCGTCGTCTCCGGACCATCCGGGGTCGGGAAATCGAGTGTGATCGACGCCGTGCTTGACCGCACGGGTGCCGCGTTCTCGGTATCCGCGACCACGCGATCGCCGCGCCCGGGAGAGTGCGACGGCGAGGACTACTGGTTCGTGGACCATGAGGCGTTCACGGAGTTGGTCGCAACCGGCGGCATGCTCGAGTGGGCCGAATACGGCGGCTACCGCTACGGCACACCACGAGCACCGGTGCTTGAGACCCTTACCGGTGGCACTCACGTCATCCTCGACATCGAGAACGACGGGGCACATCAAGTGAAGGAGGCGTTTCCAGCGGCGAAGCTTGTGTTCCTGACGCCGCCGTCCCGAGCGGAGCTTGAACAACGGCTGCGCTCTCGAGGAGACACCGCCGAACACGACATCGAGCGAAGGCTTGCCGTGGCAGACGAGCAGATTCTCGACGCCCGCGAGTACTACGACCACCTTGTGGTGAACGACAACCTCGAGAGCGCGATCTCGCAGGTTGTCTCTATACTCGAAGAACCGGCCACTCCGGACGGTAGTTCACGCGCGTTCCCACGCCCGGAAGACACCGCAACGACGAGGAGCAACACCGAATGATGACCGAACCGCCGATTGGCGCCGTGGTCGAGAAGACACAATCCCGTTTCGGACTTGTGGTTCTCTCCGCACGCCGTGCCCGGCAGATCAACGCCTACTTCAATCAGCTTGGCGAAGGTGTCGGCGGGTATGTGCCACCGCAGGTGCACAGCCTTTCCCGCAAGCCGTTGTCGATCGCCCTCGAAGAGATTTACGAGGACAAGGTCGTCATCGCCCCGTTCGAGGAGTAGACGATGCTCGCCGGTCGACGCGTCGTGCTCGGCGTCACCGGAGGTGTCGCCGCCTACAAAGCCGCCTACCTTGCCCGCCGACTGATTGAACGCGGTGCCGTGGTACGAACCGTCATGACGGAATCGGCCGCTCAGTTCCTCGGCCCGCACACCCTGGCGGCCATCACAGGAGAACGTCCGGTTATTGACCTGTTTGATGCGGATGACGTGAGCGCCCACACAACACTCGGCCGATGGGCCGACGCCGTTGTTGTGGCTCCGGCCACCGCTGCCACGTTGGCCCGCATCGCGACCGGACTCTCCGACGATGCGGTATCGGCGACCATTCTCGCGACGTCGGCACCCGTTGTGATTGCTCCCGCGATGCACACCGAGATGTGGGAGCACCCCGCCACGGTTGCCAATGTCGATCGCCTGGAGTCGTTCGGCTACCACATCGTGGAGCCACAATCCGGACAGCTCGCTGGTGGTGATGTCGGAGTTGGACGCCTCGCAGATCCCGAGCGAATTGCGGATGCCGTTGCAGGCGTATTGCCTGGGGGACCCTTGACGGGCGTCCACGTCGTTGTCACGGCTGGTGGCACCCGCGAACCGATCGACTCGGTTCGCTATCTCGGCAACCGCTCGTCCGGAAAGATGGGCAACGCGATCGCCGCCGCTGCCGCGCGGCGGGGCGCAACCGTGACCCTCGTCACCGCTGGAATCGGCATCGAGCACCCACGGGTCATGATCGTTCCGGTGGAGACTGCATCCGAAATGGCTGAGGCAACCTGGGCTGCCGCTGCCGAAGCCGATATCGCTGTCATGGCGGCTGCCGTTGCCGACTTCCGTCCGGTTTCGCCGCTCGAAGGCAAGCTGCGCCGCAGCGAGGGCCCGCCGATCATCGACCTGGAGCCGACCACTGATGTCCTCGGTGGCATTGCAGCCATGGTCGACCGGCCGTTCCTCGTTGGATTCGCGGCCGAGGTCGGCGGCCTCGACGAGGCGGTGGAGAAGGCCCGACGCAAGGGCGTCGACCTACTCGTGGCCAACGACGTCACCGCGCCGGGATCGGGTTTCGGCACTGAGACGAATCAGGTGACGATTGTGCTCCCCGACGGCGCGACCGAGCCGTGGAGCCTCATGAGCAAGAGCGAGGTCGCGGAGCGCCTCTGGGATCGGATCGCAGAGCTTCGGAAGCGCGAAGGACCAGCAACCTGACGCCGATTGCCCAGGTTGTCCCCGATGTGCCGTCGTTCGCCGTCGACGACGGCTTCGCATACGAGGTACCCGAGAACCTCTCCAGCCTTGCCGTGGGAGACATTGTCCGCATACCTCTCGGTGGGAGGAAGGTTCGCGGCTACGTCACGAAGATCCGCGAGGAAGAACCGGAACGCCCACTTCGGCCGGTCGCCTCCCGATCCGGGAGGCAGGGCGTGTTCAACGAAGTGATGCTTGAGTCACTCCGCTGGATCGCCTCCCACTACGTGGCCCCACTCTCGACCGTTCTGGCTCGGTGCGCACCCCCCAACCTGCCAAGAAGGCAACCACGCCACCACGAGACGTTCCAGCGGACCGCTGTCGGGCCACTCACCGCATGGGGTGAGCGGCAGATCGCCGACGGCCGAACGCGGCCCGGCTATCTGCTCACCGGGGCTCCGATGGAAGCCGTTGTGTCCGCGATGGTGCCCGTAGTCGCGAGCGGTAAGAACGTCATCGTCACCGCTCCGACCGTGGTTGAAGCCCAGGAGGCAGCCGAGGAGCTGCGCACGGTTTTCGGTGAACGAGTTGTGACGGCGACCAGCGACGATCCGCCTGCCGCACGCACCGACGCTTGGACACAGATCGCGAGTGAGACGGGCAGCGTGGTTGTCGGCACTCGAGAGGTCGCGTTCTGGGGCGCCGGAACGGTGGGTATGGCGGTGGTGCTCGAGGAAGGCCGTCGCGGCTACAAGTCCCCTCAAACGCCCACGTACAACGTGCGTGATGTGCTCCGCCGCCGTTCGGTCATCGAACGGTTCGCACTCCTCCTGACCGGTGCCGTCCCAACATCAGAGGCGTTCTCAGCCGGCATCGAAGTGGTTCGATCGAGGCGCCGCATCTGGCCGCTCGTGGAGGTTGTCGATCGAACTGAGGAGATTGAATCCACGGGGATAGTCGGAGAGCGGGTCAAACGGGCCATCGCATCCGTCGGCGAAACGGGAACAGTGTTCGTCCTCGCGCCGCGACGCGGGGGCATGCTTCGATGTGTGAGGTGCCGCGAACTCCGGAAGTGTCCCACGTGTGACGCGTTGCTCGAGCGAAGCGGGTCGTGTGCCCGATGCGGGCGAACGTTCCCGAGCTGCGTCGCGTGTGGCGGGACAAGATTCGAGGCACTCGGCGCAGGTGTACCGCGAATTGTCGCCGATCTCTCGCGTATGTCCGGGTCCGACGTCGGACCCTCTGGATCGGGTTGCAGGATCACCGTGGGGACCGAACGCGACCTCGCTGGCCTCGCTCCGGTTGACCTCGTGGTCGTGGTCGATCCAGATGTCTGGATTCTCGCTCCAAACTACCGGGCCGACGAGGACGCCCTACGCCTGCTTGTTCGGGCGGTGCTCGCAGCCAAGCCTGCAAGCGGTCGTCGCGCCGTCGTTCAGACAACCCTCTCGAGCCACCCCGTGTTTGACGCGCTCCGCAGTGGCGATCCAGTTCCGTTTTTGGAGTCGGTTGTCGCTCGACGCGAAGAGACCGGATTCCCGCCGGTGGGGGAGCTCATCGCTCTGGAAACCGACGCATTCGACGCTGCCGAGCTGCTCGGGGAGGCAGCGGGCGGGGCCTCGCTGCTCGGACCGGCACGGGAGGGTGAGCGAGATCGGTGGCTCATCCAGGGACATGACTTGGCCCGTGTGCGGTTGCGCCTGCGCGGCGCCGTCCGCCACCTCCGCGACGGCGGATTCCGCGTGCGCGTCGACGCCGACCCGGTGGATCTCTAGTGCCGTGTCCACCAACCCTTGCGCTGTTCTGTCGACCAGGGACGCCGCTCGGAGCGTCCCTGGTCCTCGACGCAGTCCCGACAGCACCTTCGTCCCGCGTACTTGCGCCCAACGCCCCTGGTTCGACATCGACGCCACGAACGTTGGTGGACACAGCACTAGCAATCCAGCAGTGCTTCGTGTGGTCACTCCGCACCGGACTCGGTAGCCTTGTTCCTTCATGGCGATCTATCCCATTCGTGTCTTCCCCGACCCGGTCTTGCGGGCGGCTGCGAACCCGGTCACGGATTTTGGTCCCGAGCTCGAGCGTCTCGCCGACGACATGCTCGAGACGATGTACGAGGCACCGGGTGTGGGCTTGGCCGCGCCGCAGATCGGCATTTCCAAGCAGATCTTTGTTGCGGACATCGGCGAGGGCCCGTTCGTGATGGTGAATCCCGAGATTGTCGAGACGTCTGGAAAGTGGAAATTCGAGGAAGGCTGCCTCTCGGTTCCCGGTTTCTGGTGGGAGTTCTCGCGACCCGCGTTCGCCCGGGCGCGCGGATTCGACCTGAACGGTGCGCAGGTGGAGTATGCCGGCGATGAACTCATGGGGCGCCTGCTGCAACACGAAACCGACCATCTTGTCGGCACATTGCTGCTCGAGCGCCTCCCACGGCGACTTCGCAAAGACGCACTCCGGGACTTGCGAAGCGCCGTACCACCGGGCGGTGTCTTGTGAGAGCTGCGTTCCTCGGCACGCCCGCCGCTGCGATCCCGAGCCTGGCCGCCTTGATTGATGTCGCCGACATCGCTGCAGTGATCACGCGGCCGGACCGTGCAAAGGGCCGTTCGGGGAAGCCGACGGCTCCGGCGGTGAAGGTCGCAGCGCAGGAATGGGGACTCGTTGTCAAACAACCAACGACTCGTGAGCAGCTCGAGGACGTGCTGCGACGCGCAGAAGCCGATATCGGTGTTGTTGTGGCATATGGCAGAATCCTGTCGCGAACCGCACTCGAGACGACGCCCGCAGGTTTTGTGAACGTGCATTTCTCCCTGCTCCCACGGTGGCGAGGGGCGGCGCCGGTCGAGCGAGCCATACTTGCCGGTGATGAGACAACCGGCGTCAGCCTGATGCAGATCGACGAAGGGCTCGACACCGGACCGCTGATCGCCGCCGTTGAGACGCCGATCGCATCGGATGAGACCGGCGGATCGCTCAGCGGTCGTCTCTCCTATCTCGGAGCCATGCTCATCGATGATGTTGTGCCGGATCTTCTGGCGGGACGGCTGGAGGCGGCACCGCAGCTAGGGATCGGCGCAACAGCGGCGGCGCTCCTTACTCGATCGGAAGCAAGAATTGATCCCACGTGGACGGTCGACTACGCAGAACGAGCCGTCCGGGCCTTCAACCCACGGCCCGGTGCCTGGTTCGCCATGGAGGAGAAGCGCTTCCGGGTGCATGAGGCATCACTCTCCGACGAGTCGGTGACGCCCGGTGTCATCGCACCCTTCAACGGCCAGGCAGTCCTCGGGCTGCACGGCGGCAGCCTCGCTCTCGATGTGATCCAACCCGCTGGCAAGGCACCAATTCCTGGCACGGCATGGTTGAACGGTCGCCGAGGAGCGGGTGGTCGCATCGACGCGGCGACTGAATGAAACGAGGGGTCGAGGCTCGGGTCGTCGCGGCGACGCTCTTGCGCCGAGTCCTTGACGAGGGCGCCTACTCGAACGTCGTGGTCCGGACCATGACCCAGGACATGGAACGGCGGGATGCCCTGTTTGTTCAGCTTCTGGTGTACACGGCGATTCGCTATCTCAGGCGTATCGATCGCACCATCGACGCTCGAGTCGCCCGTGAGATCGATGATGTTGTTCGTTCCATCCTTCGGATCGGCGTCGCGGAGATACTGTTCACCGACGGTGAGCACCACGCCGTTGTCGACTCTGCCGTCGAGGCAACGCGTGCCCTTGACGTCCCCCGTGCCTCAGGATTTGTCAACGGCGTACTGCGCAACGTGGCTCGCCATGGAGAACCTCCGCTCCCGGACGGCCCAAGAGGCGAAGCCCTACGCGTCGGAGTGCCGGAGTGGCTCTACCGCGACCTCGCGGCTACGTACGGTGTGGACACCGCAACTGCCTTCTTTGAAGCGTCCAACCTGCCGACACGGATCGGCGTGCGCCGGCGGTTCGGGGATGCTCCCGGCACGCCGGCTCACGGAATCGACGATGCCTTCATCCTCGATGAGCTGGCCGGCCATCGCGACGCGATTGCGAACGGCGACCTCGTCGTTTCGGACCCGTCTTCAACCGCAGTGGCGGCCGCCCTCGATCCGCGACCGGGTGATCGAATCCTGGATCTGGCCGCTGCGCCCGGTGGGAAGAGCATTCACCTGTTCGACTTGGTTGAAGGTCGAGGATTGATCGTGGCAATGGACCGTCACGAGCGGAGGGCAGCGGCCGCTCAGCGCCGGGTCCAGCACCTGGGGGCCAAGATCCAATGGGTCGTTGGCGATGCTGCGGCACCGCCGTTTCGGGAGGCTTCCTTCGATCGGGTGCTTCTCGATGCGCCGTGCACCGGTCTCGGCACGCTCAGGCGACGTCCCGAGATCCGCCATCGGATCGAGGAAGGCAGTGCTGCAGAAGCAGGCCGTGTTCAGCGCCGGATGATCGAGGCGGCACTCGTCTTGGTGCGCCCCGGCGGGCGGCTCGTGTATTCCGTTTGCACCGTGACATCCGATGAAACGACCAACGTTGTGAAGGGGACCGGGTCGCGCGCGCCGGCCGGACTGCCGGGGGCGGTTCTTGACGGGGGCTTGCTCCTTGCACCCCACCTCACGGGCTCCGACGGGATGTTCGTGGCCGTGATCGATCGGTGACCGGCCGCTTCCCGGGCCGGATGTGGATGTGTTCTTGGGAGCTTGCGCAGCCCAGAACCGGATACACTCGTCTCACGTGATCAAACCAGCTCGAATCGCACCTTCCATTCTTGCGGCTGACTTCGCCCACTTGGGCGACGAGGTCGAGCGGGTCGAGGCGTATGTTGACCTGCTCCATGTGGACGTCATGGACGGGCATTTTGTGCCGAACATCTCTCTTGGGATGCCGGTCATTTCATCGCTGCGGGCGTCGACCAGCCTCAAACTCGACTGCCACCTCATGACCCTGAACCCGGACGCCTACCTCGAGGATCTGAAGGCGGCCGGGGCGGACCTGGCGACCGTACACATCGAGGTATTCCCGGACCCAACCAACGTCGCCGCAATAGCGCGCGATGTGGGGCTGGAATTCGGTCTCGTTATCAACCCTCCGACGCCTTTCGAGGCGATCGAGCCCTTTGTCGAGATGGCGGACATGGTGGTCGTGATGTCTGTCCACCCCGGCTTTGGCGGGCAGGCGTTCATAGAGTCGGTTCTGCCGAAGATCGAGCGTGTGCGGAAGTTCGTTGATTCCGCGGGCCTTTCGACCGATATAGAGGTCGACGGTGGGATCGACGTGACCACGATCCGGTCAGCTCGCGAGGCCGGTGCCGACGTGTTCGTGGCCGGGACCTCGATATTTCGAGAGCCCGACCCGGTTGCCGCCGCGCAGATGTTGAGAACGGCCGCCGGCCAGTAGAGGGAATATGGGAGATCGGATCCTTGTCGTTGATGACGACCCGGACATCCTCCAGTACGTCAAGATGAATCTGGAACTCGAGGGGTTCGAAGCCGAGACAGCTTCGAACGGACTCGAGGCGCTCGAAATTGCGACGAAACACCCGCCCGCGCTGGTTCTGATGGATGTGATGATGCCGGGCATGGACGGACTCACAACCCTGCGCCATCTCCGCAACGATCCAACCACCTCGAGTGTTCCGGTGGTGATGCTCACCGCGCGAGCCCTGGCAAAGGACCGTGTCAAGGGGCTCGATCTTGGCGCAGACGACTACATCACCAAACCGTTCGCCGTCGAAGAACTGATCGCTCGCGTCGGCACGGTGATCCGGCGCGCCCAGCAGATGCGCGACGTCTCACCGCTCACCGGACTACCCGGGAACTTCAGGATCGCAGCGGAACTCGAGCAACGCATCGAGTCCCGCGCACCCATCGCCGTGGTCTACGGCGACCTGGACAACTTCAAGGCCTTCAATGATCACTACGGGTTCATGCGCGGGGATTCCGTCATCAAGTACACCGCGACCACGCTGACCAATGTCGCCGCCGCGTGTGGTGATCCGGAGTCGTTCGTTGGCCACGTGGGTGGCGACGACTTCATCTCCATCGTCGATCCCAATCTTGTTGAGACGTTCTGCGACGATGTGATTCAGACGTTCGACGATGGCATCCTTGACTTCTACGACACGGCGGATGCACTTCAGGGCTACATCGAAGTCACGGACCGTCGTGGTGAACGCCACGCGTACCCCGTCGTCTCGTTCTCCATGGGTGTGGTTACCAACCAGTACCGCGCAATTGCGTCCGAATGGGAAGCTTCGGCGATCGCATCCGAGATGAAGGAATTCGCGAAACGCCAACCCGGGTCGACCTATTCGATCGACCGCAGGCAGTAGGCAGTACCAAGTAGCAGGTACTTCGTTGCCGAGGTACCTGCGAGCACCGGTACGCCCAAACACGGTTTCAACCTCGCTAGTCTTCTGTGTGCCCCCTTCAGGGCAGGGTGCAATTCCCGACCGGCGGTGAAAGCCCGCGACCCCCATCCGTTGATGGGGCGGATCCGGTGGAATTCCGGGGCCGACGGTGACAGTCCGGATGGGAGAAGGAGGGCGTGTGACGCGTCGCGTTGAGGACAACCTGTTCCGGACGCACCGCGCGGACGAGTTGATGCGTCGAGCCATCGGCCTCACTGAGGCCACGAGGCCGCATCCGAATCCGCGGGTCGGTGCGCTTGTGGTGAACCCAGCCGGGGAAGTGGTATCCGAACGCGCCCACCTCGAAGCCGGGTCGGCCCACGCCGAGGCGGCAGCACTTGCAGAGGCCGGGCCGGCGGCTCACGGATCCACACTCGTCGTCACGCTCGAACCGTGCACCCACTACGGCCGAACTCCGCCATGCGCCCAAGCGGTGATCGATGCCGGCATCAAACGTGTTGTCGTCGGAGCGCTTGATCCCGACCCGCGGGTCGCCGGTCGGGGCGTCGCTCAACTTCAGGAGGCGGGCATTGAGGTGCTCACCGGGATAGAAGAACCGGCTGTGATCGCAAACGACCCGGGCTACTTCCATCATCGGGTGACCGGCCGGCCGCTCGTGACCCTGAAGTTGGCCGCGACGCTCGATGGCCAGGCGGGCGCCGCCGACCGGACTTCGCAATGGATCACCGGACCGGAGGCCCGCACCGACGCGCACCAACTCAGGGCAGACAACGATGCGGTGCTCGTCGGTATTGGGACTGTGGTAGCTGATGACCCGCGCCTCGATGTGCGTATCGAGGGATACGGCGGCGCACAACCACGACCGATCGTTGTTTCCGGGAGGCGCGAGCTCCCATCCCATGCAGCAATTGCGCAACGCAACCCCATTGTGTTCACCGGCAGCGAAAGCGGGGTGATGCAACACCAGGGGGTCTCCTCCGTGTTGATGCCGGGAGCCAACGGGGTCGACCTCGAGGGTGCCGTCAAGTACCTCGGAGGCGACGGTGTGCTCACGCTCCTCATCGAGGGCGGGCCCGCAATAGCCGGGTCGGCACTGAGAGCCGGGATCGTCGACCGAATCGTCCTCTACTACGGGGCGCGGCTTGCGGCTGGAATCGGCCTTCCAGCCATTGCGGGAACCCTTGAGACGATCGGGGACACGCTGGAAGTGTCGATCGACGGCGTCACCATGCTCGGTCCGGATCTTCGGGTCGACGCGACCATCGAGAAGGAAGTGTGATGTTCACCGGAATCGTCAGCGAACTCGGCACCGTGGCCACCGCGACACCCGCCCGTGGGGGAGCGACCTTCACCATCGCCGCCCCGCAAACGTCCGTTGGGCTCGCCGTCGGCGACTCGATCAGTGTGAACGGAGTATGCCTCACCGCGGTCGGTGTTGGTGATGGGATGTTCACGGCTGAGGCGGTGTCCGAGACACTCCAAAGGACGAACCTCGGAGACCTGAACGGCGGCTCCGTCGTAGATCTCGAACGTCCGGTTGCAGCTGCAGGCGGACGATTCGACGGCCACGTCGTGCAGGGCCACGTCGACGGCGTCGGCACGATTCGGTCGATTGAGTCCGAGGGGACCTCCAAGCGCATCAACATCACCGCTCCTGCAGGTCTCGCCAGATACCTGGTCGAGAAGGGATCGGTGACCGTGGACGGCGTGAGCCTCACTATCACCGCGGTTTCGGCCGTTGCCGATCACGACCCATGGTTTGAGATCGTCTTGATACCGCACACTCTTGATGTCACCGTCCTTGGGGTACGAGCGGTGGGGGACCGCGTCAACCTCGAAGTGGACATACTTGCCAAATACGTTGAACGACTCATGGAGGCGCGGGGATGAAGTACGCGAAGATCGAGGAGGCGATCGCTTCGATCGCTCGAGGGGACATGGTCCTCGTGGTCGACGACGAAGACCGCGAGAACGAGGGTGACTTGATCGTCGCCGCGGAGAAGGTCACTTCAGAACACATCGCGTTCATGGTCAGACATACCAGCGGGCTCATCTGCCTGCCGATGACCGGAGAACGTCTCGACTATTTGAAGCTGCCGTTGATGGTGATGGAGAACACCGACTCGCACAAGACCGCGTTCACAGTCTCGATCGACCTGGCGGACGGCACCACGACGGGTATCTCCGCCGAAGATCGGGCCCGGACCATCCGGTCGGCAGTCGACCCATCGGCAACTGCCGAGCAGTTCCACCGTCCGGGTCATGTGTTCCCACTGCGTTACCAGCCTGGTGGAGTACTCGTCCGTCCGGGGCATACGGAAGCAGCGGTGGACCTTGCGCGGCTCGCAGGCCTTACACCGGCGGGAGTTCTGTGCGAGGTGGTGAATGATGACGGGTCGATGTCGCGCGGAGAGGCGTTGATGATATTCGCCGACGAACATGAGATCCCGATCATCACCATTGAAGACCTGGTCGCATATCGATGGAGAGAAGAGGCACTGGTGACACGTGTCGCCGACGCCTCGTTGCCGACCCATTCGGCGGATTTCCGCGCATTCGGATACCGAGCGATCGATACGGGATCGGAACACATCGCCCTCGTACTCGGGGACGTGGCCGGTCGAGAAGACGTGCTCACACGACTTCACTCCGTGTGTCTCACCGGCGATGTCTTCGGCAGCCTCCGATGTGACTGCGGTGCGCAGCTGAGAGAATCGATGGCTCTCATCTCGGCCGAGGGCGAGGGGATCATCGTCTACAACCCGACTCACGAGGGGCGCGGTACCGGCCTGCTGGACAAACTCGCCGCATACCGGCTCCAGGAGCAGGGTTTCGATACCGTCGAGGCAAACGAGCAGATCGGCCATGCCGTCGACAGCCGCCACTACGGCGTGGACGCGCAGATCTTGCATGATCTGAAGGTCTCGAGCGTCCGACTCATCACCAACAATCCAGAGAAGATTGGTCAGCTTCGGGAGTTCGGCGTCGAAGTCAGTGAACGGATCCCCCTCTGGGTAGGAGAGAACAGCCACAACGAGTTCTACCTGAAGACCAAAGAAGAGAAACTCGGGCACTTCGGGGTGGGCCGATGAGTGCGCCCGTGCGTGGCGAGTTGGACGCATCCGGACTCCGAATCGGAATCGTGCGTTCGCTCTTCAACCAGCCCGTGACCGACGGGCTGCTGCGTGGTGCCACTGAGGTCCTGGAAGAAGCCGGGGCTGGAGACGTCACGACCATCGACGTTGAAGGTGCCTTCGAAGTCCCGGTTGTCGCGCAGCGTCTCGTCAGCGAAGGCTGCGATGCCGTTGTTGCGCTCGGGGCGGTGATCGAGGGAGAAACAGACCACTACGAACACATCGCCGGGCGGACGTCCGAAGGGCTCATGCGAGTGATGCTCGACACCGGTGTGCCGATCGCGTTCGGCATACTTACCGTCACCGACCCGGACCACGCCCGAGCGAGAAGCGCGTCCGGCGAGAAGAACAAGGGTCGCGAGGCAGCCAATGCCGCGATCAGAACGGCGAACCTGCTGAAGAAGATCTGAGACACGAGACCCGAGATACGAGACTGGAGTCCAGCGTCACAGTCCCATCGCCTCAAGTCTCGTGTCTCGTGTGAGCGCATTGAACTACGCGTACGGGCGGTCTACCCTCCGGGCTACAACTGACGCAAGCGGAGGCGCCTGCTTCCCACCCTGCCACCGAATGTGAGGTGAGTCGGGTTGTTTACTCAGGCAGCACTCGCGTCGTGCTGCCTTCTGTATTGGCACCAGGCGCCTGCTTCGTCGACACGTACGAGCAGGAGGTACTCCGATCAAGGAGCCCAGGGTCAACGAACGCATTCGGGTCCGAGAGGTACGCCTCGTCGATCCGGCCGGCGAGCAGATCGGCATCAAGTCGATCGAAGAAGCACGGTGGCTCGCATCGCAGCTCGAACTCGACCTCGTCGAGGTGGCTCCGGAGGCGAGGCCGCCCGTTGTTCGCCTCATGGACTACGGCAAGTTCAAGTATGAGCAGTCCGTCAAGGCGAGAGAGGCCCGCAAGAAGCAGACCCGCACCGTGATCAAAGAAGTGCAATTCCGCCCCAAGATCGGGGCGAGTGACTTCGAAGTGAAGCGGCGGAGGGTCGTTCGGTTCCTGCAAGACAACGACAAGGTGAAGGTCACAATGCGTTTCCGGGGACGCGAAGTAACGCACCCCGAAATCGGCAACGAGATCCTCAACCGGCTGCGCGACAGCGTTTCGGACTACGGGGAGATCGAGACCGCACCGAGGCTCGAAGGCCGGCAGATGACGATGGTCCTGGCCCCCCTCCGAAACGCAGACCGGGTATCGGAGGACGTCGGGACGGACGATGAGACGTTCATCGTCGAAGAGATAGCCGAAGAAGAACAAACCATCGTGAGCGACGAAGTCATCGCCGGCGAGGAAGTCATCGCAAGCGAAGCAGTTGTCGTCGACGAGGAAGTCATCGCAAGCGAAGAAGTCATCGCAAGCGAAGAAGTCATCGCAAGCGAAGAAGTCATCGCAAGCGAAGAAGTCATCGTCGACGAAGTAATCATCGCTGACGACGTGGACGAGTAGGAGAGTGGAATCGTGCCGAAAATGAAGACCCACAAAGGTGCCGCGAAACGCTTCAAACGCACCGGGAGCGGGAAGGTGCGGACCACGAAGGCGTGGCGAGGACACAACCGCCACAAGAAATCACCGAACCGCTGGCGTCGCGTCAAAGGCAACAAGATCCTTGATGGCGGGAACGAAAAGCGCATGAACCGCCTGCTGGGGAACTAGGAGTCATTCGATGGCACGTGTAAAGCGTTCGATCAACGCAAAGAAGAAGCGCCGCAAACTGATGGACCGCGCCTCCGGCTACGGAGGCGCGAGGAGTCGCCGCTACCGCACCGCACGCGAACAGGTGATGCACTCGATGCAGTATGCACATCGAGATCGCCGCGCTCGCAAAGGGCAGTTCCGACGGCTGTGGATTCAGCGCATCAATGCAGCAGCCCGCGAGAACGGCACGACCTACTCTCGGTTCATGGCCGGCTTGAAAGCCGCCGACCTTGAGGTTGACCGGAAGATGCTCGCTGAGATGGCGGTCAACGATCCGACGGCCTTCTCAGCCCTCGTCGAGGTCGCGGGAGCCGCGAGTCCAGAGTGACGCTCCCCGGTCTACCCGATCGATGTGATGGAGACCCCGCACCTGCGGGGTCTCTGTTCGTCTGATGCGGATCGACGCTCCATCGAACGAGCGGATCAAGGCCGTGCGTCGGCTCCACCGGGGGCGGGAGCGTCGCAGAACGGGACAGGCGCTGGTCGAAGGCCCGAATCTCATCACGGCGGCGCTCGAAGCCGGCCTCGTGCCGGTCGACGTCTACACCGTCGACGGCGGTGAGCTGGTCACTCGCTGCGAGGCGGCCGGCTCAACCATCATCGAGGTGTCGGGTCCTGTGCTCGCGGCGATCTCCACAACGATGGAGCCACAGGATCCGGTCAGCGTGATTGTGATCCCTGCTCGAAGGCGACTGGAGTCACGTCCGACCGTGGTTGCCGTCGAGATCAGCGACCCCGGGAACGTCGGCACACTCATCCGCTCGGCCGGCGCTCTCGGGTGGCAGATCGGGATGATCGGGGGAGCGGATCCGTGGAGTCCAAAGGTGCTGCGTGCGAGCGCCGGGGTGCAGTTTTCACATCCCGCCGTCGCTGTCACGTCGTTCGAGCAGTTGCTTGTTGTCGGTCTCAAGCCGGTCGCTGCCACTGTCTCCGGCGGGAGGAATCCACGTTCGCTCGAACAGGCTCAACCGATCGCCCTGCTGATCGGCAACGAATCCCACGGTCTCCCGGCCACCATGGTCGAACGATGTGTGGCTTCGCTGACAATCCCGATTGCCGACGATGTCGAGAGCCTGAATGCCGCGGTCGCCGGGGCCGTCGCGATGTTCGCCCTTGGAACTCGTTCAAAATCTGAGTAGGTAAGTAAGGAACTGGACAACTGGCGGTCATCGCCATATCCTGGCGACAGCCCTGCCAAGGGCCCCGTCCTCAGGAGGTTCGATGCCCAGGCCAACCCGCCCCCGACTCACGCTTGGTCTTCTCGCAGCGATAGCCGTCCTCGTGATCGCGGCATGCACGGGAGCCATGCCCGACCGACGCGAGATGGCAGCAGGTGATCCAGTGATTGCGGCGGGGATGGCCACCTTCGATGAGACGTGCGCCGCCTGTCACACCATCGGCGAGGGACCCCTCGTCGGACCCGACCTCGCAGGCGTCACCCTTGCCAGGGACCATGAATGGCTCACCGCCTGGGTTCTCGACCCTGAGGCCTTCGCCGCGCTCGATGCCGACGCCGCGGCGATCTATACCGGGTCGATGCCGACACTCGGTCTTGGCACCGACGAGGTCGACGGGGTCCTGGCATACCTCGATTCGAAGTCCGATGTCGCTCCGGCTGTCCCGGTGCTGGCCGGGCCTCGAGAACTCTCGGCTGGCGAGTTTGATGAGGCTTCGAGCGTGTACTTCAATCGCTGTGCCGGGTGCCACGGGACCCTACGTGCAGGTGCCACGGGTCCCAACATCCAGCCTGAGCGGACGCTCGAGATCGGCACTGCAGGACTCGCGACCATCCTCACCAACGGTCTTCCCGGCGGCATGCCGGCGTGGGGTGAAGCAGGCATCTTGACTGCCGAAGAGATCGAGTTGATGGCCAATTTCGTCCAACTCGATCCTCCTACACCTCCGCCGCTCGAGCTTGCGGAGATCACCGACACGTGGAACCTTGTGGTTCCGGTTGCAGACCGGCCGACCGAGCCGCTGACGGATCGGGACTGGGAGAACTTCACCGGAGTCATCCTGCGCGACGCAGGGCAGGTCGCGATTATGGATGGCGACACGCACGAACAGGTTGCGATCATCGACACCGGCTTCGCCGTGCATATCCTGCGCTCATCGGCGACGGGCCGGTATTTCGTGGCTGTTGGGCGCGACGGACGGGTCACGATGATCGACCTCTGGACCGAAGTCCCCGAGATCGTGGCGCAAGTTCAGGGCTGCTTTGACGCCCGCAGCGTCGACGGAAGCAAGTTCGAAGGTTACGAGGACCAGTACATCATCGAGGGCTGCTACTGGCCACCGCAGTACGTCGTCTTTGACGGGCAAACACTCGAGCCCTTGGCTGTGCACGATGTTCTCAGCCCGGATATCAACGGCAAAGAACTCGACGAGGTGCGCGTGGCAGCGATCGTTGCGTCGCACTTCGATCCCGTGTGGGTCATGGGGTTGAAGGAGTCCGGGTACGTCGCGATCGTGGACTACTCACAGCCCGACTTCCCGCTCGTGAAGAAGATCCCGGCCGACCTCTTCCTGCACGACGGCGGATGGGACCACACCGGTCGTTACTTCATCACCGCAGCGAACGCCCAGAACAAGCTGATGGTGGTCGATGTGAAGACCCAAGAGCTGGTGGCGGGTGTTGAGACGGGTGAGACACCACATCCGGGCCGCGGCGCCAACTGGGTGGATCCGGAGTTCGGCTGGGTATATGCAACCACCCACATTGGTGAGGGGAAACTCACGTTGATCGGTGCCGATCCAGAAGGAAGTCCGGAGCACGCCTGGAAGGTCGTTCGCGAGATCGAGCTGCCGGGAACCGGGAGCCTGTTCCTCAAGACGCATCCCAACTCTCCCTGGGTCTGGATGGACACGCCGCTGTCCAACGTCCAGGAGGAGGCCCACCAAGCCTGCGTGTACAGCAAGGAGGCCATGGAACTCGAGAAGTGTTTCCAGGTTTCAGACCACGGCCGGGTGGTTCACTTCGAGTACAACAAGGCCGGCGACGAGGTCTGGGTATCGGTGTGGGATCCAGACGGCGAGCTCGTGATCTACGACGACGCCACCCTGACCGAGAAGCTGCGAATCGCCGAACCGTGGCTGATCACACCAACGGGGAAGTTCAATGTCTTCAACACGGCAAACGATATCTACTGAGGTCTGATCGAAAGGTCGTCGCTACGGGTTGGGATCAACATACATCCCACTCGTCGGCGACGGACATCGACGAGAGTTGCGCTAGGAGCGCGTCTCGGGCCCGCGACCACGCACCGTGCATGGCGCATGGGTCGGATGCATCGCAGGTCTCGCCGCTCAGAACACACGTGTCTGTGTCGGTGGGGCCTTCCATCGCCTCGATGAGATCGAGCACGGTGACGGTGTCAAGCCCGACTTCGAGCTGGTAGCCGCCACGCGGGCCTCGGGAAGAGCTCACCCATCGGCGTCGCACGAGCGGGGACATGATCTGGGGTAGGTACTGGTGCGTGGTGTCGAGTGCCTCGGCGAGCTGGCTGCCGGGCAATCGATCGCCGGACGAGCAGAGCGTCTGCAAAGCGCGAAGGGCGAGGTCGGTTCGTTTTGCCAGTTCGAGACGCATTCCTGAGAAGTGTACTCCGGAATTCGATCCGGACGGCCAATAGACAAGAAGCCTTGCGCAGGATCGCGATTGCTCTACGCTTTCGGCAGTGAGACCAATCAGCCGATTCCGCTTCGCGTTTACGGGCCCCCCGGCCCGGGCGAACGGACGCGGCTGATCACCACCGTACGAACCGGCGCCCGGGACATCGTTCCGGGCGTTTGCGCGTC
>Ga0316191_10000217_pt1 | contig 34383 bp, 29 predicted proteins | sample Eddworburr2cm_MG_FD_204928 | JGI IMG/M metagenome (GOLD analysis project Ga0316191, IMG submission 204928) | Coastal sediment microbial communities from Maine, United States - Eddy worm burrow 2 cm | ecosystem: Environmental > Aquatic > Marine > Coastal > Sediment | place: USA: Maine...
GCCCCGATAGGTTGCATTGAGTTGCTGTGATTCCTTTTCATCCACAACTCTGATGCAGACTTCGGGATCTTTAAAGCCCGGTGTTTTTGCCGCCGAACACGCCAGCGCCTTTTCTCGAGTGACGACTGCCTGCGCCCAGGCTTCTATCTGCGCGCTCAGCCGGTTCTCTTTTTCGTCTTCTAACTGCTCAGCTTTTATCTGCTTTGTTTTTTGCTCTAGGTTCTGCGCAGTTGAGCTTCGTCCAAGCCATCCATCAACATCCCGAATTTGATCATGGGCAACCGCTATTTGAACGTCAACCGGCATTGCGCCCTTTATCGTCCGAGCTTGCAGGCTGGCCACGCTTGGCTCCAGGCCCCGGCACCGCAATGTCGTTACCACTGACATCCTCATTCTGAAAAGCAGCGTAAGCATCGACGATTTTCTGCACCAGAGGATGACGAACCACATCTTTTGAACCAAAGGTAGTGAAGCTGATCCCTGGGACGCCGTAGAGCACATGCCGAACATTAATCAGCCCGGAATTCTGTCCACGGGGTAAATCGATCTGGGTCACGTCACCGGTAATTACCGCAGTGGAGCCAAAGCCAATACGGGTTAAGAACATTTTCATCTGTTCGACCGTCGTGTTCTGACTTTCATCCAGGATAATAAAAGCATTGTTCAAAGTGCGCCCACGCATGTACGCAAGTGGTGCCACCTCAATCACGTTACGCTCTATGTACTTGTTGACCCTCTCGACACCCATCATTTCATAGAGTGCGTCATAAAGCGGGCGTAAGTACGGGTCGATCTTCTGAGCCAGATCGCCCGGAAGAAAACCCAGCTTCTCGCCCGCTTCTACCGCCGGTCGAACCAGCAGGATCCGGTTAACCCGCTGGGATTCCAGTGCTTCAACCGCACAGGCGACGGCCAGATAGGTTTTGCCGGTCCCGGCGGGGCCAATCCCGAAGTTGATGTCGTGTTCGCGAATCAACCGGGTGTAGGTCAGCTGATTAGCGCCTCGAGGTTTGATGGTCTTGCGTCCGGTACGGATAACGTCACGATCAACCGGAGTATGGTTCTCCTTTGCAAGCAGATCATCCACACCCGACTGCTGCAGAAACAGATGAACGGTATCTGGTTCGATCTCGTCCTGCTCGAGCGTTTCACGGTACAGCTGAGACAAGAGCGCGCACGCAGCTTTGGTACGCTGATCAGACCCGCTGACCTGGAACAGATTGCCGCGATTGCGGATGTTCACATTGAGGCGCTTTTCCAGATGTTTCAGGTTCTGATCGAAGGGGCCGCAGAGTGCAGCCAGACGGCGGGTATCGTTGGGTTCCAGGGTGACGCTGCTGGTCAGCGCTACCACTGCGGATTCATCACTCAAATTGCTGCCTCAATTGTTTGTCGGACCCCCTCACAGGTACTCTGTCCACAGCATAAGACTCCCGAATCGGGAGTCAAATGAACTTTGTATCACCCGCTGATCAGGTCGCCGCGCAGTGAATTGGGCAGGGCTTGGGTAATCTCCACCTCAGCAAACTGTCCAACCAGTTCAACTGGTCCAACAAAGTTGACGACCCGGTTATTTTCAGTCCGACCCTGAATCTCACCCGGATCTTTCTTTGATACACCCATCACCAGCAGCCGCTGGCGGCTGCCCACCATCGCTCTGGCGATACCTTCAGCCTGATCTCTGAGCAGTGCCTGCAGTTGAGCAAGCCGCTCTTTTTTTACGGCCATCGGTGTTTCATCCGCCAGAGCGGCCGCAGGTGTCCCGGGTCTGGCGCTGTAGATAAAGCTGAAGGACACATCAAAGACCACCTCTTCTATGAGATTCATGGTCTGCTGAAAATCTTCGTCCGTCTCGCCGGGAAAGCCGATGATGAAGTCCGAAGAAAGGCTGATCGCGGGGCGTAGCTCACGCAGGCGGCGCAGCTTGGCAGTGTAGTCGGCTATCTGATGGCCGCGTTTCATCAGCCGCAGAATACGGTCTGAGCCAGACTGAACAGGCAGATGCAGATGATTCACAAGTTCAGGAACATCGCGATAGGCTTCCAGCAGCGAGTCGCTGAACTCCACTGGATGAGAGGTGGTATAGCGGATTCGCTCAATGCCGGAGACCTCGGCAACATAGTGGATGAGTTCCGCGAGATCGGCCTGGTCAGCGTCAATGCTGCCGCGATACGAGTTGACGTTCTGCCCGAGCAGGTTCACTTCCCGTACTCCCTGCCCTGCCAGCTGCACTATCTCCCGCATCACATCGGGAACCGGGCGGCTGACTTCTTCGCCACGGGTATACGGCACCACACAGAAACTGCAGTACTTACTGCAGCCTTCCATCACCGACACAAACGCACTGGGACCTTCCGCCCGCGGTTCCGGCAGACGGTCAAATTTCTCGATCTCCGGAAAACTGATATCAACCAGCGGCACCAGAGTCGCCGAGCCGGCCGCCTGGCTGTTGCTGGCAGAGACCATTTCCGGCAGGCGGTGCAGAGTCTGGGGTCCGAACACCATGTCCACATAGGGCGCTCTTTTCTGGATCGCAGCACCCTCCTGACTCGCCACGCAGCCACCAACGCCAATCTGCAGATCCGGATTACGGGCTTTCAGAGCCTTCCAGCGACCCAGCTGGTGAAACACCTTTTCCTGGGCTTTTTCGCGAATTGAGCAGGTATTCAACAGCAGCAGATCAGCCTGTTCCGGGTCATCGGTCAGCTCATAGCCCTGCTCAGCACCCAGCAGGTCGGCCATTCTGGACGAGTCGTACTCGTTCATCTGGCAGCCGTGAGTTTTTATGTATAGTTTCTTGCTCAAATTATTACTCAAAAGGAATCGTAAACCTTAACAATGAGGCCCGGGTATCAGCGCGAAAGGAATTCCGAGCCAATTACGGGGGCGGCGATTATACTGGCTTGAATTCACGCACAACACCTCAACATAAGACAGCATGAGCGATAGCCAAGAACACATCTATAAAGTGCTTTTTCACAACCAGGGCCAGGTCTACGAGGTCTATGCGCACAGCATCTACCAAAGCGACCTGTACGGTTTCATCGAGGTCGAAGACTACATATTTGGCAAGAAAGGTCAGATGGTCATCGATCCAGGTGAAGAGAAACTACGCAACGAGTTCGAAGGCGTGCAGCGCAGCTTTGTACCGATGCAGAATGTGATTCGCATCGACGAAGTTGAAAAAGAAGGCGTCGCCAAAATCATCGACAGCAAAGGTGACAAGGTGACGCCGTTTCCGGTACAGATGCCCCGCGACTGAGGCCCGTGACCGGAGCTCTGCATCCACTGATTCAAGCGGAGCGTCAGCCGGACAAAACCGCTTACCTGTTTGCTTCCGATGACTCACCCGTCACCGTCAGCTATGCCCTGCTGGCCAGCCGAATCCTCAAAGGCGCACAGCTGCTGCGCAAACTCGGACTGAAAACCGGCGACGGGATCGTCGTGGTCAGCGAAAATCATCCCGATCTGTTGTGCCTGTACTGGGCAGCACAGATCTGCGGCCTGTACTGGACCGCCATCAGCGCTCAATTCCAGCACCATGAAATCGCCTATATCCTCAACGACTGTGACGCCCGGCTGCTGGTCACGACCACGACTCAACGAGAAAAAATCAGTGAACCGCCTCAGCCTCTGGAGCTGTCACTGGACGACTGGCTCAAAACGATTTCCGCAGAGCCTGAAACTCTGATCGCCGACCCTGCTGAAGGCGCCGAGATGCTTTATTCTTCAGGCACCACGGGGCGCCCCAAAGGCGTTCGCGCCAGCAAACCCGGGGCTCCGCTGGGTACGGTTTCCGAACTGTTTGCCAGGCGCCTGGAGCTTCACCAGGTTGACGCCAGCTCCGTCTACCTGTCCACCGCACCCCTCTATCACTCTGCTCCGCTACGCTACAACGCCATGATTCACCGCAGCGGAGGCACCTCGATCATCATGCCTCGCTTCGCTGCAGAACCCTCGCTGGCCCTGATCGAAGCACACCGCATCACCCATAGTCAGTGGGTACCAACCATGTTTGTACGCTTGTTGCGACTGAGCGAGCAGGTCAAACAGCAATACGATCTATCCAGCCACCGATTCGCCATCCACGCAGCCGCCCCCTGCCCGGTCGGCATCAAAGAACAGATGATGGATTGGTGGGGACCGATCCTTTACGAGTACTACTCCGGCACCGAAGGCAACGGCCAGACGGCCATCAGCCCCGAGCAGTGGCTGCAGCACAAAGGCTCGGTCGGTCTATCGATCCTCGGTGAGCTGAAAATCGTCGACAACCAGGGTGACCTGGTAGCGGAAGGTGTCACCGGCATGGTGTACTTTGCTGACGGTCCACGCTTCGAATACTACAAAGACCCCGAGAAAACCGCGTCAGCCTTCAATACCCATGGCTGGTCTACGCTCGGAGACATCGGCCACGTGGACACAGAAGGCTATCTGTACCTGACCGATCGGGCCTCACAGATGATCATCACCGGCGGGGTCAACGTCTATCCACGGGAAGTGGAGGACGTTCTGCTGATGCACCCGGCCATCCAGGACGCCGCAGTATTCGGTATCCCCAATACGGAATTTGGTGAAAGCGTAAGGGCTGCAGTTGAACTCAGCCCTGATTCGAGCGCCACTGAAGCCGAACTGATCGATTACTGTCGGTCGCACCTGGCGCATCTCAAGTGTCCCAGACAGATTGATTTCCACACCAATCTGCCACGCCATCAAACCGGCAAGCTCTATAAACAGGCCCTGCGCGAACCCTTCTGGCCGGACTGAGCCCGAGCTATTTTCTACTGCGCATGACCCTAACCTGCGCCACTGAGCAGTTCGGCGAGCGTCAACCCTGTGCCACCGCCGGATTCTGTCCGACAAATTCAGCAAACAGCGCCGCAGGTCACGGAATCCGTGTGATTCACATGTTTTATTGACTCGGTTGTATTCGAGCTCAAAGGACAGAATGAACAAGCGACCGGGATGGCGCCTGACCCGCAGTCTGATCAGCACGATCAGCGTCTTTGCGCTGATCCCTATAGGCGCGCTGGTGTATCTGGGTAGCGGACAGTTCAGCGCAACCGGAGACTCAACGGGCACGAATACTCTGCTGCTGTTCGCCCGAATCAGCGCCGTGGTCAGTGCTGTCGCGCTGATTGTGACCATGATGCTGATCCGCGATCAGACCCGCCGCAGTCTCAAGCCGCTACAGGCATTCGAAAACGCGATTAAACGCCTGAGTAGAGGCGAGTACGCCCACCGCCTGAAAGTGATTCCAGGCAACGAGTTCAGCAAGCTGTTCCAACGTTTCAACCTGATGACCAACCAGCTGGAGTCGTCGGTACGCTCCAGTCAGTCTGTGGCTGACATTGATCGACTGATCCTGTCATCAGCCGATCTGGAAACGGTACTGCTCAAAGTGCTGCTCACTGCCCAGATGAGCACAGTGGAAATTGATCTGGTGCTGCGCCGGGACATGAGTACCACCGGTCTGTCGAAATACCATCTGAACAAACGCAGCCTCCACGAGGAGCCCATTCAGCAGCTGGACATCTCTGAGGACGCTCTGAAAGATGTGGAGGGTTATCACCAGATTGCCCTGCAGGTCTGCGGCGAAGATATAAAAGCCTGTCTGCCTATTGCTGCTGAAAGCACCGTCACCGGTGTCCTGGTAGCACGCGCGCGACGACCGCTGGAAGCTGCCGAGTCAAAACAGCTGACAGATCTGGCCGACCGGCTTTCCGTTGCGTTCACCAACATCAAACGTTCTGAGACTCTGTATCAGAAAGCCCACTTTGACGATCTCACCGGGCTCATCAACCGCCATGCTTTCGAAGACAAACTGCGTGAACAGATCTCCAGATCCTGGCGCGGTGAGCAGGGCGCAGTACTGTTTATCGATCTGGATGGATTCAAGAAGGTCAACGACACCGAGGGCCACAAAGCCGGTGATCGACTGCTGGTGGAGATCAGTGAACGCCTGAAACTCTCGCTGCGTGACGTCGACACCATTGCCAGACTTGGTGGCGACGAATTCGCTGTAATCGTGCCTGGCTGTGAGAGTGAAAAGTCCGTCTCATACCTGTGCGAACGGCTCATTGCCTCGATGATCAAACCCATCGTCGTCGATCGGATGGAACATACTGTCGGCGCGTCTATTGGCGTAGCCATGTTTCCCGATGATGGCCAGAGCGTCGAAGAGCTGGTGATGAAGGCCGACTCGGCCATGTACCGTGCTAAAGAGACTGGACGAGCCCGCTTCGAGTTTTTCGATGACACCTTGAACGAAGCCAATCGCCACCGGGTGATGGTGGAAAGCCGTCTGCGCGGGGCACTCAAGCGCGGCGAACTCAGTCTGCACTTCCAGCCTAAACTGCGGCTGGAGGATCACCGCATCGACAGCGCCGAAGCGCTGCTGCGCTGGACTGATGATGAGCTTGGGGTGGTCAGCCCGGATATTTTCGTGGCCATCGCTGAAGAGACCAATCTGGTTCATGACTTCACCGCAGTGCAGGTCGAACATACCGCAAATCTGTTTGCCGCAGCCGACACAGCCGGTGTGATTCTCGAAAACATTGCGTTGAACGCCTCCACCAAGCAGCTGATGACGGACGGCTACGCGATGACCCTGCTGTCTCAACTCGATCGCCGCGGACTGCCTCATCACTGTATCGAAATCGAAGTCACCGAATCAGTTTTTGCGGAAGATACCCGCACTGCCATCCGCGAACTGGAGATCCTTCAGAGCGCCGGCATACGTGTTGCCCTGGACGACTTCGGCACCGGTTTTTCTTCACTGAACATGTTGCGTGAGCTGCCTCTGGATGTGGTGAAAATCGATCGCTCGTTCATCACTGAGCTGGAGACATCCGATCAGGCCCGGATTCTGGTCCAGCACCTGATCAGCATCGCGACAACGCTGGGCAAAGAGGTGGTTGCAGAAGGCGTGGAAACTGAAATCCAGCTGCAGCATCTGCGCGAAGCCAACTGCCACTATGTTCAGGGCTATCTGGTTGCAAAAGCCAAACCAACTAAGGAGTTTCTGCAGATGATCGGAGACTGGCAGAGCGGCAAAGAATCGCTCGTTCTTGTCAACTGACCCGACCGAATAGATCCGTCCTCAGTAGTCTTCGCTGAGCAACTGGAACGCTGACAGCACGCCGGGCGCAATGACCGGTGTGGTCTTTTCCACCATGGACGGCGACAGGCTTTCCAGGCTGTACGCACCAAGCAGCGCCATACTGATGTGAATCTCACGTTCAATGATCTCCAGCGCCTGCACCAGAGCCCGGCTGCCCCCTGCGGCCATTGCCAGCCCTTCGAGTCGGCCCATGCCCACTGCGCTGGCACCCAGACACAGGGCCTTCACCACGTCCGCTCCGCGCAGGAAGCCGCCGTCGACAACCACTGGTTTGCGGCCATCAACCGCGTTGACCACCTCGGGTAACGCATCAATACACGACCGGGTGTGATCAAGCTGGCGGCCACCGTGGTTGGAAACGTAGACCACATCGACGTCGAGCTCCACACAGCGGCGGGCATCCTCAGCGACGTTGACCCCTTTGACCACCAGCGGTATGTCAAAGTCACTTTTGATGTGAGCAACCGTATCCCAGGTCATCCGCGCCTGATGGGCAAAATCCGCGTTGCCGGGTCGGCGACCGGAGGGCGGCGTAAAACCTTTAAGCAGATCCCGCTCGCGGCGGGAATAAGTCTGGGTATCAGCAGTCAGACAGAAGCCCGTATAGCCGGCTTCAATGGCACGGGAGATGTTGTCATCCATCCAGCCCTGATCGCCCATCAGGTAGAGCTGGTAAATCCGCGGCCCCGGCACTTCGGCAGCCACTTCTTCGAAATCCGGCAGGCACGATGAGCTGAGAATCTGCAGCACACCGAATTCCGCTGCCGCCCTGGCGACGCCGGTGCCACCGAGGGGGTCAAAGACCTGTACCGAACCGATGGGTGGCAAGACCACTGGAATCCGCAGCGGTGTACCCAGCAATTCAGTGCTCGCCTGGATCTGACTGACGTCATTGAGAATTCTCGGACGAAACACCCAGGAATCAACGCCGGCACGGTTGCGCACTACGGCAGTCTCAGTGTCGGCACCGCCAATCAGATAGTCCCAGTGGTTGCGCTCGAGATTCTTCTGCGCCGCGCGGACGATTTCATGAAGGGTACGAAATTCCTGCAATGTCTGCTCCGTTACCGCTGTTCTCAGCTCGGTCATTCCTTATCCCCACATGCTATCACGCTCTAGTAGAATGCCAGGATTGAAGGACTTCGGAGAGCAACTCAATGGCCATCGTCATCGTCGGAGCCGGGCATGCAGCCGGTCAGGCAGCAGCAAGTCTGCGTCAGGAAAAATACGAAGGTGAGATCATCATCATTGGTGACGAGCCGCACATCCCCTATCAGCGACCGCCATTATCCAAACAGTACATGTCGGGAGAACAGGGTCTGGAGCGGGTCTATCTGCGGCCGGAAAAGTTCTACGCTGACAAAGACATTACAGTCAAAGTGAATACCCGGGTCGAGAACATCGACACTGCAGCCAACACGGTGACCACCGATTCTGGTGAAACGATCAGCTATGAGTACCTGTTGATCAGCACCGGCGGGCGACCCAGACACATCAACGTGCCGGGAGCTGATCTCAAAGGCATCCACTATCTGCGCACCATTGCCGATGTCGACGACATTCGCGACGAGATGACCGAAGGTCGCAGGCTGGTCATCGTCGGCGGCGGTTACATCGGGCTCGAGGTGGCCTCGGTGGCAGTGGAGGCCGGTATGAGTGTTGACGTGCTGGAAATGGAAGAGCGGATCCTACAGCGGGTCACCACTCCGGAGATGTCCAGCTACTACCACAACCTGCATACCTCACGCGGCGTGAATATCCATACTTCCACCATGGTCAGCGGGTTCGACGGCGACACTCGGGTGAGCAAAGTCGTCTGTGGCGATCAAGCGTTCGACGCTGATGTTGTCATTGTCGGTATCGGCATCATTCCCAACGTTGAGGTTGCTGAAGCAGCCGGCATCAAAGTCGACAACGGTATTGTTGTCGACGATCACTGCCATACTTCGGCAGACAGGGTCTACGCCGCCGGTGACTGCACTAATCACCCCAACGAACTGCTCAATCGCCGACTGCGGCTGGAGTCAGTACCGAATGCGATGGAACAGGCCAGAGTAGCAGTGGCCAACATGTGTGGTGGCGACAAAGTCTATGCGTCCATTCCCTGGTTCTGGTCGGATCAGTACGAACTGAAGCTGCAGATGGTTGGATTCTCTTCAGATGGCGACACTCAGATCATTCGCGGCGACATGGCTGCCAATACTTTCGCGGTGTTTTATCTGAAGGACAATAAAATTGTGGCCGCCGATGCGGTGAACTCACCTAAAGAGTTCATGATCTGCAGACAGCTGATCGGCAAACCCGTCGACCCGGCAGTACTGGCCGATCCCGACAGTGACCTGAAAACACTGCTGGCTAAGTAAAATCACGGATATTGAATTTCTCTAAAAAGGCCATACTTACTTAAAAGCGGGTGGGAACGTCTCCTCCTCTCCTCTCTCCCACCCGCTTCTTTAGAGCGCCGGGTCTCACGATCCGGCGTCTCCTTTTAGCAAATCCGCCACACCTCTTCGATCTGTTTGCCGTTTGTCTCCATCAAGCGCTGCACAGGCAGATCGGTGTCTGCCTATCAGGGCTGAATCGATAAGCGGCCAGCGAGCTGAATCGACTAGAGCCCGAGCACCTGCTTAGCGATGATATTGTGCTGCACCTCGCTGGATCCGCCGGCAATGGTATAGCCGCGGTGATGATACCGCCCGGACGCAACGTACTCGGCATAATCCGGCCCGATAGCAGCGTCGCTCTCGGCAGATCGATCCTGCGGTAATGCCCAGTAGCCAACGGCTTCAAACAACAGTTCGTCCATTGCCTGAACCAGCTCGCTGCCTTTGAGTTTCAACATTGAGGGTTCAGCGCCAATGGTGTGGCCACTGTCAGCCTGACTGAGGATCCTCAGACTGGTCATCTCCAGCGCCTGCAATCGAATAGAGAGTGCAGCCACCTTGGCTGACAGGCTCTGCACTTCCAGTCCTTGGCCATCAGCCTGATGCAGAACGTCCTGTATCCGCCCCAGCAGGCGTTTGTTTTCTGACACCCGTGACACCATCAGGCGCTCATCGCCAAGCAGACTCTTGGCGACCGTCCAGCCACGGTTTTCATCGCCCAGCCGATTGACTATCGGCACCCGGACATCGTCAAAGAACACCTGATTCCACAGACGTTTGCCATTAAACGCATACAGCGGCTCAACCTGGACACCCGGAGAATTCATGTCGATCAGCAGAAAGCTGATGCCTTTCTGCTGTTGCGCCGCAGGATCTGTACGCACCAGACAGAAGATCCAGTCGGCAATTTCAGCAGCGCTGGTCCAGATCTTCTGACCGTTTACCAGGTATTCATCACCATCACGCACCGCGGTGGTTCGCACTGATGCCAGATCCGATCCTGCCTGGGGTTCTGAATAACCCTGGCACCACCACAGTTCCGCATTGCGGATCGCCGGCAGAAATTGTGCCTTCTGAGCCTCATCGCCGTAGCGGATGATCGCCGGGCCAACCATGTTGAAGCCAAAGCCGGACAGGGGCGGTGCGTGAGCAGTTCGGCATTCCACATCAAAGATATGCCGCTCAACCAACGACCATCCGGTACCGCCGTATTCCTGCGGCCAGTGCGGTGCTGCCCAGCCCTGTTCATTGAGAATTCTCGTCCACCGGATTAGATCGTCTTTACTGACGCTCTTACCGAGTTTGACGCTCTGTGCCAGTTCTGGCGGCAGCTTCCGGGCCAGAAAGTCGCGCACCTGCGCCTGAAACTCCAGCTGTTTTGCAGTCAACTCAATGTTCACGATTATCTCTCCCCTTTATCAGTCACGCGCAGTTATCAGTCGCGCGCGATACCCCTGTCAGGCCAAATCAGTTCAAACACTCATCGCCAGCACCCGGGAAATTTGTGACAGATCACGACCGCTCTCCTGCGCCCAGCGATTAAAAGCCTGTTGAACAGCTGCCAGCGACTTTTTGCTGGCAGGCGGTTTGTCAATGACGCCCTGGCCAATCAGCGCAGCCACCACGTCTGCTGACAATACCGGCGTTGCCTTGCCCACAAAGCGCAGAAAGAAGCGTCCGGTCTGACCCCCGAGCCGATCACCGCGCACTTTGAGTTCATCCCACAGTCCCACAATCTTTTCTTCCGGCCAGTCAGCCAGATAGCGGCCGAAACTCCCGCACTGCTCACGAACCTCTAAAATGAAAGCCGCATTGCGGCGGACGCTCCTGATCTTCATGCCATTGCGGACAATAGCCGCGTCCGTACTGAGCGCTTCGAGCTTTTCGTCAGACATCATCGCATTACCGGACACATCAAACCCGTCAAACGCCGTCTCAAAATTAGCCCATTTGCTCTCGATGATTTTCCAGACGAATCCGGACCGAAACACACACCGGGTCATTTCCGCCAGATAGCGATCGTCAGGAATTTTCAGCAGGTCAGCCGGATCAGCCGCAACCGGCAGCAGTGCCTCAATAGCGTCAACACCGCCCTTGCGCTCGGCTGCCCGCTGAAAGATGCTATCGAAAGATTCCATCATTCGTTGTCTGACTCAGGTGCTGCCATGATCGACGTGCCGGACAAAGAGCGTCAAGCCCTGGACCCGAAACTGCAGGAACTGCTCAAAGATGCCGAAGACCCGGGAGCTGGGTTTATTTTCTGCGCCAGCTGCTCGCACGTGGTTGCAAAATCTTCAGACCGCATCGAAGTGGCTGGCAGATTTGTCCATCATCTGACTAACCCGCACGGCTTGCGCTTCCGCATCGGTTGTTTCAGTGAGGCGCTCGGCTGTGCGCTGTCCGGACAGCGGGAAGCTGCTGACAGCTGGTTCGCCGGGTTCTGCTGGCGGATTGCCAGCTGTGAGCAATGTCAAAGTCATCTGGGCTGGTACTTCGATCGCAGTGAACAGTACTTCTATGGTCTGATTCTGGACAACGTGCAGAGTGACTGACCCAGAACGCTGATGAGGTCGCTGCCGCGCGGCTCGCAAGGATGGTAGCATGCACTGATGGCTGCAACTCCGCCCCTAACCCGAATTGAAATCAGCAAAGAGTATCTGCACTTCAATTCGGGACATTTCACAATATTTTCAGATACCGACAGAGAAGATCTGCACGGTCACACTTTTTATGTGAAAGCGCTTATCGACAGCGCGGTAGACGTGACCGGTCTGGCCTTTGACTACAACCTGGTGAAACAACGACTGAAAACCCTCTGCGAGCGCATCGACGAGAAAATCCTGCTCCCCGAACGCTCGCCATTTCTGTCACTGGCAGAAGAAGACGGCTATCTGGTCGCAACGTTCGCCAACGAGAAGCTGCCTTTTCTACCACGTGATGTGATCACGCTGCCGGTGGCCAACATCACCGTAGAGGAACTGGCGCCCTGGTTTCTCACAGCGCTGCTCGACGATCCGGCGATCTGCGGCCTGCGTCTGCCGCGGGTGGAAGTCAGCGTTTCCTCCGGCCCAGGACAGTGGGCGTCAGCTGTGCAGACAAACAACTGACCCCACAATGCGTGCCCCAGTAAACCAGCAACGGGAGTCCTCTTCATGAAATGTCTGCTCATTACCGGCGCCAGTGCCGGCATCGGTCTGCACACCGCCCAGCGTTTTGTTGCTGAGGGTTACACGGTGATCAACCTGTCACGACGGCGTTGCCCGCTCGAGCAGGTCAATCACATCAACTGTGATCTGGCGGCATCCGGTTTTCTAGAGCGGATCAGCCCTCAGCTGAACGGCCTGCTCCAGCAGGCTGAACAGATAGTGCTGATTCACAACGCGGCCCGAATGAACAACGACAGCGCGGTAGAAACACCCAGCAATGCTTTCCGCGACACGCTGGAAATTAATCTGGTGGCACCAAATACCCTGAACTACTACACAATCCCATTCATGAAGCCGGGCTCCGCTGTGCTCTATGTCGGCTCCACGCTCTCCGAAAAAGCCGTGCCCGGTTCCTACTCCTATGTAGTCAGCAAACACGCGATGATCGGCATGATGCGTGCCACCTGTCAGGATCTTGCCGGGCGCGAAATCCATACCGCCTGTGTCTGTCCTGGATTCACCGACACCGAGATGCTGCGCTCTCATGTTCCCGCAGAGGCCATGGACAGCGTTCGCTTGATGTCTGCTTACGAACGTCTGATAGATCCGGATGAGATCGCCGAATGCCTGTTCTGGGCGTCCGCCAATCCGGTGATCAACGGCTCAATCATTCACGCCAATCTCGGCCAGATCGAACGCTGAGGACGCGTGGCGACGCCACCAGAATCGATCAGCCGAAAACCATCTCGTCTACTGCCTCTTCGTTCTCTTTAAGGCCGAGGTAAGGCCGCAGCCAGCCAACAAGCAGGTAAATGGGTCCGGTGTCCATCGCTGCGATCAGCAGCTTGAACACATATCCTGAAATAATGAAGGTCATCAGTTGACCGAAGATCGGCTCGTCCGGGTTTACCGGCAACGCATGGGCATAGTAGTGAGTGATCAGGATGACGGCAGTAGTGTCCACCATCTGACTGGTCATGGTGGATGCATTGTTGCGTATCCACAGGTGACGACCCTTGGTGAGCTTTTTCCAGAAATGATACAGCCGCACATCACAGAACTGCGCGACCATGTAGGCGACCATCGAAGCAGTGACCGCGCCGAAGGCAAGCTCCCTGATCTCGAAGAATACGGGTAAACGCCCTGCCGAATCAGGCTCTGGCAGACCAGAGACCGGGTCCATGTTCTCGAATCCGGGAAGCACGCCACCCAACCAGAGCAGAAAAATTACCCAGAGGTTCAGAATCACGCCGACCCACACCATGTCACGGGCTTTTTTCTCGCCGAACAGCTCGCTGATCAGATCCGTGCAGACAAAGGTGACCGGGTAAGGCAATACGCCAACCGCAACAACCACGGGAATAGTGATGCCGAAGACCTCAAACGACATGTCCAGGAATCGGCTGATGCCAAGGACATTGAGCAACGCCAGGGTGCCCAGAAATACACCCGAAAGCACCAGAAAAACCCTTTGCCGACGCTGATGATAAATCAGCTCCAGCGTTTTTACTTCGGTCGTCATTGCTACTTGCCGGCTGCGTATATGGGACGCATCAGCGGAACTCACCAATGAAGTCACCGTTAACACAGTTCTGCAATCGCCCTTGCTGCAGATAGGTCAGCGCAACCTCACCACCTTTGAAGCGCATGTCATAAACACTCTCAGGAGTAAAAAAGGCTGAATGCGGGGTGAGCAGTAAGCGGTGATCAATCCAGTCTTCACCAGCCGCCCAGGCCTTGATGAGCGGATGATCCGGATCCGCGGGCTCCACCGGGAGAACATCCAACCCAACTGCCTGAATCTGATCTGCTCGCAGCGCCTCGTAAAGGGCGTCCAGGTCAATGATTGGACCCCGCGCTGTATTGATCAGCACCAGACCCGGTTTGCTCGCAGCCAGCACCTCGGCGTTGATCAGTTTTTCTGTCTCTGCGGACAAAGGCGCGTGCAGACTGACAATGTCGCACTGAGAGAAGAGTTCGGTCAGCGAATGAACCCGCCGCACTCCGACCGCCAGTTCACTGCCATTGCTGATGTAAGGGTCGTAGACGACGACGTCCATGCCGAAGGCTTTTGCCCGCAGCGCGGCGGCTGTACCAATCCGGCCCAGGCCAACCACACCAAATACACAGGCCGAGAGACGTTTACCGTACGGATTCAGCGCTGGCCGCCAGAGCCCTCGAGGGTCCTGCTTCAGCTCTCTGGTATGAAACGTGATGCCTTTCATCAGTGACAGCAACAGCGCCATCGCGTGGTCGGCAACTTCCTGCGTGCCATAGTCGGGTACGTTGCAGACCGGGATGCCGAGCTCCGACCATGCCGCCAGATCAATATTGTCGAAACCGACTTTGGGCGTCACCAGGATCCGGCAGCGTTCCAGCTTACTGCGAAACTCAGCCGGCACATCCGGCGCGGAGACCACCGCATCCGCAGCCGCCCACTGGGCATCGGTGACGTCGCTGAAACTCTCGCAGAACACCGCCTGCCCGACATCGCCCATGCTGGCCTGTTCAATGTGACGATCACCAGGCCAACGCATCGCCGGCCAAAGAACTGTGTAGGTCAAAACTCGATTCCCCTCATTCCCGCAAAAATTCGTGCATCAGCCACCGACCAGTTCCGGTACCTGTTCCAGCGACTGCTGGACGGCTGCTGGTTCCAGATCATTGATGCGAAGTCGGGTGACAATCAGGTGAGTCACCCGCAGTCGCTCCCGGTACTCGGCAATTCTATCTCTGACATAAGCTGCATCACCAATGATGCACCAGTCGTCAACGCTACCCTGATCACCATTGTGTTGACGGGCGACGGTTGGCGTCTGCCGGGCCAGGCTCTGGACCCGTTCACGCACAGATTCGCCAAGTCGACGGTTTTCAGCAACAAACACTGTGCGCATCACCGGAACCGTTTCTACCCGGCTGCCACCAGCATCCTCAGCCGCCTCGGTGTGACGGGCATAATTGTCGGTGAGTGTCAGCAGAGTTTCCACCGGTGAGGCCAGATAGGGATACCCCAGCCTGCCTGCCTGGGCCAGGGCTTTGGGTCCGAAGGCCGCCACCCATAACGGCGGATGGGGCTGCTGAACCGGCAGCGGATCGAGCCTGATGCTTTCCGCATCCGCGCCTTCGCCGACGATCACAGGCTCTCCACGCCAGGCCTGGCACATGGTTTCCAGCGCGGTTTCAAACAGGTGTCGTTTCTTTTTTGGATCTACCGAAAAGGCTTTAAGCATCGTCGGCGCGTAGCCTCGACCGATACCGAGGGTGACCCGCCCGCCGCAGAGCTGATCGAGCACGGCTACCTGTTCAGCCGCCTGCAGCGGATGCCGCAGCGGCAGCAGGTATGAAGTGGTTGCCAGACGGATGCGGCTGGTGGCAGCCGCTACCGCGGCCAGCAGCATCAACGGGTCAGGAATCGCACCGGTATTGAAGTGGTTTTCGGGCAACCAGAAAGACTCGTAGCCCAGCGCTTCAGCGCGCTGAGCCTGCGCGGACAGAGACCGTGCGCTGCGGTCGCGAAAATCCCAGGGGGTGATACCAAGTTTCATGACCGGATTATGCCTGAAACTCTGCTTCCAGGACGGCGAACCCGGGTCTGGCGAGCATCGCCCGCACACAGTCAATCTGCAGCGCTGACTGCTTCACCGCAGGTGACAGCCCCTGCAACCAGGCAGGCGCGGCTTCTGGAGTGCGAGCGCGACACAGGTTTGACAAAGAGTCGCTCCCGGCCGTGGATTTTCCGGATGATCGCTCCGCTCAACCGGATTGCCCAGATCAGCGAGGTAGCCGCTGAGGACCACGGCGCGATGACCGTCGCCCGCCACGCAGAACAGCTGTTGCTGCAACATCCTGGAAAAACAGCTCTGAATCAGCGTTCTGCAGGAGTTGCTGGTTCCGCCTGGGAGCGGGTCTGCAGCAGGTACATTGCCTGCATGGTCGCCCGCACTGCGTCGGCATGACGCCTTAGCGCAAATGCTTCGTAGATTGGATCTTCGTCGAGCAGCAGACAACGTTGCCCTTCGCCGCAGCGGAAATCGGTTTTTCGGCCGAAGTTATTGCCGGCCCGACCGTACTCACCGAAGCCCTCAGCGTCTTTCGCCAGTTCCCAGAAGACCTGCCAGTCCACCGGCATGCCAGGTATCGGGGCTACGAGATCCTGCAAAGTCCGGCTGGCCGTCTGGGTAAGAATCTGGCCATAGTCCTGGGGGGGCTGCGTCAGAAAACTGCAGTCGGCTTCAATAGCCTCGGTGAGTGCGGCTTCCTCGATGCGAAAACTGTCGAAACGATCGGAAAAGCTCAATCGCCAGAACCGACCCGTAAAAACCGGTACCACCCTGGGCGGAGAAGTCACCATCTGCAGGTAACTGGCGATACGCCCGAATTCCCGATAGACATCACCCTCCTCACGGGCGTCGTTCAGACGCCGAAGCAGCTGTTCGAAACGCTCATGAAAACGGGTGCTGAACAACCACAAAGCAGTCCGTTCAGATTCAGAAGAGCGATCGTAGTAATTCCACCGAAACGTCCTCACCAGAAGATTCGGATCAGCCTGGGCAACGCTGCTCTTGGCGATGTAACGCACCTGCAAAGGTGTCAGAGGCGGGATCGCGGTATCTTCCGCACAGCGATTGAACTGTTTGGCAGCAACAAAGGTAAAAGACTGATGCAGGTCACCTTCGTAGCTGAGAGCCGGATTCGCCAGGAACAACCCCACCAGCACCACCCAGAACGCTTTCACAGGTTCTCTGACTCCGGCGCGCCTTCAGCAGGGGTAACGTCCAAGGGATCCACCTGTTCTTCGCTGTGCAGGGCTGCCAGCAGTTGACCAATGGTCTGCCCGGTTCCAGGCCAGATCGCATCCGGGAGGACCTCGGCGGCTGGAGCCAACACAAACCGGCGATCAACCGCACGGGGATGAGGCAGGATGAAGTCATCACTATCACGAACCTCATCACCATACAGCAGCAGATCCAGATCAAGTTCTCTGGGGGCATTGCGCACAATCGCCCGCTGGCGCCCGAATTCCCGCTCCAGCTTCTTGAGCTCTGCCAGAAGGACCTCAGGGGTAAGTGTCGAGCGCGGGCTGAAAGCCGCCGCGGCGTTGATGAAATCTCCAGAATCCGGTGGGCAATCGACCGGTGAGGTCCGCCACAATCTGGAACACGCAACCTCGCCGGAAGAGAACTGACCGAGGCGCTGCATTGCCTCGAGCACAATACTACGCGAGTCGCCCTGATTGGATCCAAGCCCCACCAGGACCTTAATGTTCTGCACTGACACGGTCGTTGTCCCTTACCCCCACCTGCATAGTAGTAATCCCCACATCGCTTTGGCAAACTCCAGTCTCATTGTGCGGTAGGTCATAGGGAGACATCATGAAAGCGGCTGTCCTGAGAGAAATTAACAAGCCTCTGGAGATTGAGGACGTTCAATGCGGGAATCCGGGTCCCCGCGAAGTTCTGGTGCGAACAATGGCAGCCGGTGTCTGCCACTCTGATCTGCATTTCCAGAATGGTTCCTATCCCTATCCATTGCCTGCTGTACTCGGACACGAGTCCGCCGGAATTGTCGAGGCAGTTGGTGACATGGTCACCTATGTGAAGCCGGGCGACCACGTGATCACCTGTCTGTCAGCATTCTGCGGTCATTGTGAACATTGTCTGACCGGGCACATGTCCCTGTGTCAGGAGCCGGAACTGCAGCGTCCACCTACAGAACCTTCCCGGCTGGCAAAAGGCGACGAGAACATTGCCCAGTTTCTGAATCTGTCGTCGTTTGCAGAAATGATGCTGGTACACGAACACGCCATCGCCAAGGTTCGCGATGACATGCCCTGGGCGCAGGCAGCGCTGATCGGCTGCGGCGTCACCACCGGTGTTGGTGCAGTCATCCATACCGCAGCTATTGAACCCGGCAGCAGTGTTGCCATCATCGGCTGCGGTGGTGTTGGCCTTTCAGCAATCAACGGCGCTGCAATTGCTGGTGCAGCACGAATCATCGCCGTCGACATGGTGCCCTCTAAACTGGATCTGGCGCGTAAATTCGGCGCTACTGACGTAGTCAATGCGGGCGAGTGTGATCCGGTCGAAGCAGTCCGGGAACTTACCGGTGGCGGGGTACACTACTCGTTCGAAGCCATTGGTCTGAAACCTACTACAGAGCAGGCGTTCAAGATGTTGGCCCGAGGCGGCACCGCGACCATTATCGGTATGATTCCGGTGGGTACCATGATCGATCTGCATGGTCCTGAATTCCTGATGGAGCGAAAAATTCAGGGTTCCAACATGGGTTCAAATCGATTCCGCGTGGACATGCCCAGATTTGTCGACTTCTATCTCCAGGGCCGACTGCATCTGGACGATCTCATCTCCCGGAAAATTAAGCTGGAAGATGTGAACGAAGGTATGGAAGCACTGAAAACCGGTGAAATCGCTCGTTCAGTGATCATGTTCGACTGACATCCTGCCGGACGGGTGATCAGCCGGATCCGGCTGGTCACCCGTCCGAAAGATTTCCACAGCAAGCTCGCTGCGCCGCCTGTTATCTGATCGACACATAGCCGAACTGACCCGCGCGATACACCCGAAGCAGCAGCTGTTCACGGCCACGACGCGCCGACTCGCGCAGTTCTGAAAGATTTCGTGTGCCCTGACGATTGGCACCAACAATCACATCACCCGGCCTCAGTCCGAAACTCCACGCGGCGCTGTCGTCATCTACTTCTGTTACGAGCACACCGTCACCGGCTGAATCATCACTGCGGAAATTCTGCAGTTGCGTGCCGCGCAGACGTCGATCTATACGTTCACCGCGTTGTTTATCCAGACTTTCATTGTCTATCTCAAGCGTCACGGTACGGGAGCGACCGTTACGAAGGACGTCGAACTCGACCTCCTGGCCGGCAAAAATTATCGCGGTTTGACCATGGAACTGAGAGATTGTCGCCACTTCACGCTCGCCGACATGAGTGATGATATCTCCAGCCTCTAAGCCCGCCCCTCCAGCAGGACTATCAGGCTCGACTTCAACCACCACTACGCCATCTTTACGGTCCACCCCGAATGCCTCGGCGAGCTGAGGATTCAGGCCCTGCACACTGACGCCCAGATAGCCACGCCGGATTTCACCATTGGCAATCAACTCATTCATGATCGCTAGAACCATATTGGCCGGAATCGCGAAACCGATACCAACGTTGCCACCGGCAGGAGACAGGATGGCTGTGTTAAGACCAACCAGACGACCATAAAGATCAACCAGCGCGCCGCCGGAATTACCGGGATTTATTGATGCATCGGTCTGAATGAAGTCTTCGTAGCCTTCGATTCCAAGACCACTACGCCCCAGCGCGCTGACGATGCCACTGGTCACTGTCTGACTGAGCCCGAACGGATTACCGATCGCCACAACAAAATCCCCAACACGAAGCTCTGCTGAGTCGGCAAACTCAATTTCCGTCAACTGGTCTGGCGTGACTTTGAGCACAGCCAGATCAACATGAGGATCAGTTCCTACCAGCTGTGCTTTCAACGACCGTCCGTCAGACAAGGTAATGGTTATCTCATCCGCACGTTGCACTACATGGTAATTAGTAACGATATAGCCTTGACCGGCGTCCACTATTACCCCGGAACCGGCACTCTGGGTGCGGCGATAGCGACGCCCGTCCGGAACGTTGAAAAACCGCCGGAAAAATGGATCGTCCAGCAGCGGGTTACGAACCTGATAAGTTGTATAGGTGGCAATGTTCACCACTGCCGGTGTGGTTTGCTCCAACATAGGCGCAAGGCTGGGCACAACACCAACACCTGGAAGTTCGGTTGGCAGAGCCGCATGCGCCGAACATGCCACCAGCCAGCCGAGTATCCATCCAAATCTCATTTGAGCTTCCTCTTTGTCTGTATGATGCAGCCTTAACTGCTTCGGCGGTTTTAACTGAACCGGACTCCCGGACGTCTAAGCTCGCATCGGCCGCGCTCCAGCACCAGCAACCAGCAATCCAGCACCCAGCGAGAGAGCGACCGCAACCGCATACGCAACACGGTAATCGGCGAAATCATAGAGCATGCCCATCGCCAGCGGGCCCGCCGCCACTCCCAGTACTGTCCAGGCATTAGACACGGAAAACAATCTCGCGTACGCACCTATCCCATATGCATCCGCAAGCCACAGAGGATGCAGCATCAACAGGTTGCCAACAGTGGCTCCGAAAAGCCCTGCAGCCACCAGTATCTCCCCTCGACTGTCAGCACTCGCCAGCAGTGCCAGTCCGGATGCCTGTCCTGTCAGGTTTCCCAGGGTAAACCAGCGTATCGGGATACGGGTCAGAATGAAGCCACCGACAATTCTCGACAGAATGCTCATCGCGGTGAGCGCCTGGACTGCTGTAGCAGCCACCAGAAAACCAGCCTGATTATCAGCATGATTATACAGGTGGGCAATTCCGCCCACCTGGGATGCCATGCAAAGAACGTAGCCTGCAGTCAGTAACACAAAAAACCGGGTTCGCACCGCGTCAGGATAGCTCCAATCACCGGATATCTCAGCAGCCGTCCGCACGGCATGCGCAGATGGAGCATCACGAATGAGCAACAGCGTCACGAGAATAATCGCGGCCGCAAAGAGCAGACCAAAACCCGGCATGGCCACACCAACACCAAATTGTTCGAACAGCCAGGCCGACGCCGGAGTAATCAGAATGCCACCCATGGATAAACCAGTTGAAGCAACAGAAAGAGCCACCGAGCGGTTCGAACCGGGGAACCAGCGGGTGACCAGAGTTGTGCTGACAACTATCGATACACCGGTATTGCCAATGCCGAACAGAACAAACAAAAGGTAAAGCAGGCTAATCGACTCAACGACCCCCACCAGAGACAAAGCAACACCCGAAATCAGAGCGCCGGCAATCAGAATCCATCGAACGTCTACCCGCTCGAGCAGTCGCGCCACGCCAATACCGGCAATGCCGCCGGTCACAAAAAAAGCACTGACAGCACCGGACAGGCTGGTGACGCTGAAATTTCGAGTTTCAGCCAATACGTTCATGTACACAGACATGTTGTAGAAGCCAAAGCCGGATGAAACAGTCAGGACCACAAACAGGCCGGCAATGACCCACCAGCTTCGGCGGTCGGAGAAGCTAGAACTGCGGTCCGAAGCCGTCACCCGTCAGGACATCAGGAAGGCGCGGGCACAGCAGCCAGCCCCGGACAGACCAGCGGAGAGCTGGCGGCAAGCGTATCACCGTCGCAAACCAGCTTCTGAATGTCTTCGCGAACATGTTCACAGGCTTTATCCGACGACAACACCCGCTTAACAAAGCTCTCGCCAAGCAGCGACAGGCCACCTGTCGCAAGCGCAGCCCAACCGCGCCAGAGGATACCGGTTGTGTTTGGCGCCAGACCTGGGTTCTTGAGACTACCCCGGATCCGCACGGTGTTGGAGAACACGTTGCCCACACTGAGACCAGCACCGGTACGGGAGCGCGAATCAAACTGAGCGGCTATGCGCTCTTTCTTGAAATCGACCTCTGCACGAATCAGGACATTTGCGCTCCGTGACTGGATCACCATTGCTTTGGGGGTAACCAGCACACCATCCGTCACCTGCCCGAAGGCCACCGTACAGTTCAGTTTTGGTACGTCATCATCGTCTTCTGGCAGCAGCAGGCGCGATATTCGACTGAGCAGATCCGCGGTGAAGAAGCCCAGTGCAAAATTGGCAAAGTCAGCATCGCCTTTGCCCCCTTCTATGTACAGTTCACCATTAGCGGAACCCGCCAGGGCTGCTTCGTTATCACCCTGAGCTTCGAGGTGTGCATAGATTGAGCTCGGCGCCATCGACTCGTCAGAGCCAGGCCGAAAATTACGCATATCAGTTTCAATTCTGGCCTCCGGGATTTCAGGGTTGGCGTCAAACCTGAACGACGTTTTCATCGTGCCGCCAAAATTCTGTTTCGCCTGCAGCTGAACATCCAGAATGCCATCAGTCACTGAACCAGCCACCGACATGCTGGAAAACACCCCTTCGTCAGAAACAATGTCTGCAAGGTCCATCTCTAATTTCGCATTCAGCATTTTCAGCACGTCGACGTCGACCGGTTCTTTACTGAAAAATTCCTTAGAATCCGCGTCCGCATCACCTGCGAAGAACTGAAAAGGTGAGCCTAGAATTCTTCGGACACTCTCAAAGACCTGATCGGCCTGAGCGGCGAGGGTTAGCGTTTCCTGCTGTGTCTGAGTATTCTCAGGCCCAGTGTCTTCGAACAGTTTGTCGAGTTCCAGAAGGTTCATCTGATCAGATGTCGCAGTGATCGTCAGCATCGGTAAATCGCCGGGTACAAACGTCGCCTTTCCCTGAAGATTTGATGAGCCGACTATCAGTTTGTTGAGATTGGCAGAAACACCTGGAGCTTCCCGCTGAACAACCAGGTCGATCTCCACCCGTTCCTCTGCTGGAGCATCATCGCCGGTCTGGAGCCGAACATGTCCGCTCAAATTACCTGTCAGTGTCTGCCAGTCGTCACCACTCGTCGACACCTTGATTGTCCCTGCCAGTGGATCGCTGATCTTCTGCATCGTCGGCTGCGTGACTATAGAAGACACCACCAGATCACCTATTTTCCCGTCAAATTCAAACTCTGCGGTTTCCTGCCATGACTTTAAATAGGCGCTGGCCTGGAGATCCCCAAATCGACTATGGAACTTCAGATCATGCAGCCGAACATCATCAGGCTTGTTTTCCAGCCGTACTGAAAAGCTGCTCAACTCTTCACCAAATCCTGAAAGCTTGGCGGCCTGCAACTTAATATCCAGGTCAGGCAGCACGGAGAGAACCGTTCCAAAAGACGCGATCTCTGATTTTTCATCGGAGATTTGTGTCGGTGGCAGCACAGCGAGCAGCTGATCGAGATCAAACGAGGCCGACGTCAATTCACCAGTTATCACCGGCACTCGGATATCGTAACTGAAGCGCCCAGCCGTCAACGGCTGCCCCGATGCAGCCACTTTGATGTTTTCAAAGCTGAGTCCAACGATTCGGTCGTCCTGGCTGATCAACGTCGGGTTACCGCTGACGCTCAAAGTTCCCTTCGATTGATTGAACTGCAACTCGGATACCACTCGAGACGTGACCTTGCTGACCAGCTCCGGGAAAGATGTGCCGACGCCCTGCAGCCTGAGCTGACCAGACAGATTGGCATCCAATGAATCATCAAAAACTCCAGCCGCAATATCTTTGGCCTGCACCGTCAGATCCAGCTGTCGTTCTTTGCCGTTCCGGGTTGTCTGGCCCTGCGCGTGCAGACTGCCAACCCGATCGGAGGAAAACGACAGATGCAGAACTTCTCCGCCAGTTGCCCGCTGCAAATTGAAATCCAGAGCGGTCACGGTGCCTCCTGAGGTGCGCAGCTGATCAGCCGTGATCCTTGCATCAATCTGCATCTTTGAATCCCAGAACCCTAAATCCGGCACTTTCCAGCCGACACCGTCGCTTTCGGCGTGCGCAGCTGCAGGTCGTGCGAACTCGGTAAGGTCGAAAGATGCAGTGTGCAGTCTCAGATAGAGATCATTGGAGGTTTCTTCCAGCCACAACCGGCCTTTGAGCCGTGAACTGCCCAGCGAAAGCTCGACCACATCAGCGCCAATTCGGCCCCGGCGATCATTGAGACTGGCTTTGACGCCTATCGGTATTTCCCGCAAACCCCTATGAATGCCTTCGATATCCAGCTCGCCGCGCATACCGTCAATCAGGGTCGCCAGACTGTTGCCTGTGCTGGTCACCGATACCTCACCGGATTCCCAGAGCCATTCTGTACTGGCAAACTGCCGCAATCGTTCAGGACTGCGGCTGCGGGTCACGATGTCAGCATCAACAGACACCTGCCAGTCGGCGCCCGACCCGACATTCACGGAACCGGCGAGATCTCCACGTGGCAGTTCCGCTGTGATGTTGCGCAAAGAGAAGCCGGACGGCTGGTCGCCGAGGGGTGCGCTGGTGATCAGACTGCCTGTAATGTTTCGGATCTGTTCGTCGTCAATACCGACCATCTCAACCACCACCAGCTCCATTTTGTGATCGGGTAGATCAAGCGCGGGTAGTGGGCTATGCATGAAATCCGAATCAAGCCCAGATCCATCGGTTGGCTCAGGATTCGGACTGAACAGAGGGGCTAAACCGGTCAATTCGTCCGGGGACAACTTCTCAAGTTTCAAGCTGCTGGTAGCAGGAATCGCAAACAACCGGTCGGTTTCAAATTCCCAGGTACCGCGGAATCCCCTACCCTGCATTTCAACCGTCGTCGCCATCGCGCTGTCGTTGGGTTTGCTTTTTAAGCTTCCGGCCAGCAGCGGTTCAGAGGCATTTACGGCAGACACTGTATAATTCAGATCAGCACCCTTCTGATTGAATATCTGCAGATGGTTGTCTGTCGTCAGCTGGAAGCGCAGAGACACCTTGTCACGGTTTTCATTCCAGACGACTTCACGGCCAACATCAGAAGTAACGTGCCACTCCATATTGGAGGCTGTGTGAATCACCTCACCGCTTTCCCAAAGTTCCGCTTCGTCTATTACAATCGATTTCGGAATCCATCGATCCGCGGCAGTGAAGTCGGTGGCTTCCCTGTCTTCACCCTGAGTCCAGCGACTGGGATAGATGTCGGCACTGCTGCTGCCCGCTGAATCGATACTGATGGTTCCGGAGAATAGAGCCCGAGCGTTGAGTTCAACGTAGACGTTCTTGAACTCCAGATAGGGAGCGTCCGCGGAACCGAAAACCAGTTCATCCGCGTAAGCCCGCAGACGCCACAGGTTGGCAGAGACATTGACTATCTTCACCGGCTGGCCGTCCGCGCCTTCCAACGCCTTCGGCAATCGTTCCTCAATGACGCGCGCGACGATGTAGTTCGCAGAGAAGAACAGCGCAACAAACAGAGCAGCAACAGCCCCTATAACCCAGAGAGTCTTCAACGGTGTCCCCGATTCATCAAAATGTTTAATCCGTTTTTTCAAGCCGAATGGCAACGTGACACACGTTCATGGTGGCCCAAACCGGGCCTTGGACAGGTGGCAGGTGTCGACAGATTTACGCCGCAACGGTAACGCCAAATCCCTCAGCCGCGCAACTATCAACGAGCCTGCAGAAAGGTGGCCATCACGTCGAGGAAGTAGTCTCTGGAAGCTTCCATGAAGGCAACATGATCGCTGTCTGGAAACATCACCCAGGCTTTGTCAGAAGTGCCAAGATTACCGAACAGCGCCAGATGCGCTTCATCCAGTGCCAGGGGATCGAACTCGCCTTCCAGAAGCAGCGTCGGCACTAGCGCCTGCGACGGATCCAGCGCCTGCCACTGCTCCAGCTCGCGCCAATCAGCGCGAATCGGATCAGCCGCCAGAGCGGCAGCGACAAAGGCTGCGACAGCAGTGTCGCTGATGCTACCCGGCACAATGAAATCTTCTGCTGCAGCCGCGGCCGTGGTCGTCCGCCGTGGAGGATCGCCATCAAGCCCCGCCGAGGTTACCGCTGAACCCGGGCGCAGAGGATAGCCGAAGAGGATCAGAGCTCTGAGCTCTGAGGGCATTCGTTGCGCGACCAGTTGGCTGACCATGGCCCCGTAAGACCAGCCGAACAGCGCTGGTGCTGGCAGCTCCGGATGACGCTGGCGCAACCATTTCAGAACGCCGGACACATCGCGCGCAGCGCGATCGGGCGTCAGCCAGCCACTGCTATCCCTCGGAGTTTCTCCGTAGCCGCGCAAATCGACCCCATAGACGGTGGTGTTTCGCTCTACCAGCCCATCCATCAGAGATTTCTCTTCGCGGGGCACCTGCAGGTCAAAATCTGGTCGAGTACTCCAGGTTCGACCATGCACCAGCAGAATCACCGAACTCGGCTGCTCGGCAGACTTTTCCCAGACTCTGAACGGGTGACCGTCAACAGTAACGGTGTGCGCGGCAGGTGCTGAGGCCAGACTCCCGCCGGACGCAGACAGCAACAGGCTGAACAGGAAGATTCGGATCACAGGTCCCACTAAGGCCCTGGTGTTGGTTGTGGTCCGGGCGGCAGGAAGTATTGTCGGCAGGAGCACGATCAGCGCGACAGCATGGCCTCAACAGAAAGATTCAACTCCTGCATCGGCAAGGGTTTCGGCCACACTGAGGTGGTGTCCTCGTTGTCGGCAAGCAGATCGCCGAACTCGTCTTTGGAGTAATCGGTCATGAAGATACCTCGGGACTCTGGTTTGATCTGTTTGCGGGAACTGAAAACTTCGATGCCGGACATGTTCGGCATCGCAAGATCAAGAAATACGAGATCGAAGCTCTGATGGGTGGCATGTTCTAAAGCACTGGCGCCGCAGCCTGCTGTAGTTACTTCAAATCCCAGGCGCTTGAGCATTTCGACGGTTACTGAGCGAACTGCCTGGTCAGCATCCATAAACAGCTGAACACAGGCTTCATACAGTCCCATCACTATAGATTCAATCCATCTAAACGTCTAATGTTCTCCGTCCCGATACGATCTGCGATCGGGGAAAATCAGGCGGAACGAGGGGGAAACATGGACCTAAAAGATAAAGTCATCGTGGTCACCGGCGGTGCCAGCGGCATCGGCAAAGCCATGGCTGAGAGATTCCATCAGGAAGGCGCAAAACACATTGTGGTCGCTGATCTGGATGGCCCGGGCGCGCAAGCAGTGGCCAGTTCAGTTTCCGGCTGGGGAACCGCCCTCGATGTCGCCAGCGAAGAGCAGATTGCCGAGCTCATCGAAACCACCGAAGACCGTTTCGGCTCGATTGATCTGTTCTGCTCGAACGCCGGCATCGGCATTGGCAAAGGTCTGGATGAGCCGGTTGAGGTCTGGCAGAAAATCTGGGAGGTCAACACACTCTCCCACGTTTTTGCCGCAAAACACCTGATTCCCAGAATGAAACAGCGCGGCGGCGGTTATCTGCTGAATACTGCATCCGCAGCCGGTCTGTTATCACAGATCGGCTCAGTTACTTACGCAGTGACCAAACACGCTGCGGTGGCTCTCGCGGAGTGGATCGCCATTACCCATGGTCGCGATGGTATCCGGGTTTCTGTGCTGTGCCCTCAGGCGGTACGCACCGCGATGACCGCAGGCGGGCCCGGCGTCGCCGGTGTCGACGGCATGCTGGAGCCGGAAGTTGTGGCTCAGTGCGTGGTAGACACACTGGCCGAAGAGCGTTTCCTGGTTCTGCCGCATCCGGAAGTTGGCGAATACATCAAACGTAAGGCCAATGATTACGACCGCTGGTTGCGCGGCATGATGCGGCTCCAGGATGTCTACATCGAGGCGGACGAAAGCCCGGTACCGGGAAGCTGAGCGCTGCGGTAAGAACCAAAATCTGATTGGAGCTGCTGACCGGCGGAACAGTTATTGAAACTATTTCCTGATCAGTAACGACTCTACAGTGCCGGAACCCACCTGCGTGGAGGCGCGTGCGTATCATGTGGCGACTCTCAATCACCAGCCTGGTTTTGATCGCGGTCCTGTGCAGCACAGGCTGCACTGAGCATTTTGAAGCAACTCGCGCCGAAACTACCGAACGACGACAAACCTCCGACTGGCCGGAATATGGAGGTGGTCAGGGTCAGCGATTTGCCGATGTTGACCAGATCAACGCGGCAAACGTCGACCAACTGCAACCCACTTGGATCTATCGTAGCGGCGATCAGTCAGATGGTGATTCCGCGGCCATACCCAGCGGTTCAGCCTTCGAGGTAACACCGGTGCTGGTCGAAGGGGCGCTGGTTTTCTGCACACCTTTCAATCGCGTCATCGCGCTGGATCCGTTAACCGGCGGTGAACTCTGGCGTTTCGACCCGAAAGTAGATCTGCGCGGTGACTACGGTAACCAACTGGTCTGCCGAGGTATCAGCCAGTGGATCGACCCGTTACCCGACCTGCGCTCCGCCTGCCGGTCGCGAATTTTCACCAACACCAACGATGGCTATCTGCTGGCACTGGATGCAATGACCGGCAAACTCTGCAGCGATTTCGGTTCCGGCGGCCGTATCAATCTGAACCGGGGTGTCGGCGATCAGGACTATCTGGGCGAGTACCAGCTGACCTCCCCGCCGCTGGTTGTTGGGGACCGGGTTGTTGCCGGTGGGGCGATTTCCGATAACCGCAGAGTGGATGCACCGAGCGGCGTCGTCCGCGCATACGACGCTCGCAGCGGCGAGCAGCTGTGGGCCAACGATCTGGCCCCGCCGGATTTTAACTACAACAGCGAACCCGTCAGTGACGAAGGCTTCGCCCTTGGCACGCCGAACGTCTGGGGCACCATGGTCGCTGATCAGGCGCGGAGGCTGATCTACCTGCCAACCGGCAATCCCTCACCCGACTACTACCGCAGCGGCGAACCCGACATGGACTACTACGGTACCGCCATCGTCGCCCTGCACGCCGACACCGGCAAAGTTGCCTGGCACTTCAATACCGTGATTAACGATTTCTGGGACTTCGACGTGGGCGGTCAGCCGAGTCTCGTCGATCTCGACATCGACGGTGAAACTGTCCCGGCGCTCATTGCCGGTACCAAGATGGGTTTTATTTTTGTCCTGAACCGGGCTTCCGGCGAGCCGATTGTTGACGTCAGTTATCAGCCGGTACCCGTGGAAGGACCGCTCGCAGCGCAACTCTCCCCCGTGCAGCCGTTTCCACCAGCCGCATACCGGGTCGCAGCCGAAATGACCGTCGACGACGCCTGGGGTATGACGCCTATTGATGAAGGCGAGTGTGAAGATATTCTCAACAACGCCCGCACCGGGCCGATCTACACCCCGATCACCGAGGACTGGACAGTGGTTGCGCCGAGTAATCTCGGGGGCATCAACTGGGGCGGCGTCGCCGTTGACCCCAACCGACAGGTCATCGTCGCCCGCAGCAGCAACGTGCCTTTCCTGGTGCGTCTGATAAAACGGGAGGAGTTCAAAGGTCGTCAGGGATTTGAGTTCAGCATCGAACTCGCCACCCAGCGCGGAACGCCTTACGCAATGGCTCGCCAACCGCTGCTGTCTTCCTGGGGATTACCCTGCAACAAACCACCCTGGGGCACCGTTACCGCGATAGACATCAACAGCGGCAAACAGCTCTGGCAAGTACCCCACGGCACGGTTCGGGATGTCTCACCGGTACCGATCCCCTGGAAAATTGGCGTTCCCGGTGTCGGCGCGCCGCTGATCACCAGCAGTGGTCTGGTATTTCTTGGTGGCGCCTGGGAGAACGTCCTGCGGGCTTTCGACCTCAGCACCGGTGCAGAGTTGTGGCAGGGACGCCTGCCTGCCGGTCCGCAAGCGACCCCTATGAGCTTCCAGGTAAAACTCGATGACGGTAACTACAAACAGCTTGTGGTCATTGCCGCAGGTGGCCATTCGTCGATGGGCTCAGATCTGGGTGACTATCTGATTGCGTTTGCATTGCCCGACTGACTTTTACGGGGCTCTGGCGCAACCGGCGGCTGAGCCAACTGGCGAATTTCAGTCGCTGGTATAAGCACGAACCAGACGATCGAGAAACTCCAGGCCGTCATAATAGGATTCCACCAGCATGCGCTCGTCGCGCCCATGCGCCCGAACGTCATCAATGTCTCCAAACAGACCTGAGACGCCGTACACGGGAATACCCAGGTTGCGGAAATAAAGCCCGTCGGTCGCTCCGGTGCTCATGGTCGGAATCACCACAACCCCAGGCCACATCTGTTCAGTGAGATCCGCAATCGGTGCCATCACTGCTTCGGTCAGCGCTGACGGCGGACTGGGTTTCGGCGGAGCAACCGGCTTGATAGTGACTCCGGGATCAGCAATCACTTCAGTAAGAGTGACCTGCACGCTGGCGGGATCCACCCCTGGCAGAATTCGACAGTTGACAGTCGCCTGGGCACGCTGAGGCAGCGCGTTTTCCGCATGCCCCGCAGTCAACTGAGTGGCGACACAGGTCGTGCGCATCCGGGCATTGTAGGCAGGCACTGATTCCAGAAAGTCCAGGCTGTCCTGGCGCGGCGGTGTCTCAAGCAGCCCCAACATCAACCGTTCCTGCTCGGGCGGCAACATCACCGCACCCTGCCTGAAGTAGGCGCGCGTCACTTCGTTCAATTCAATCGGGAACTCATGGCCTGCTACTTTACCGAGCGCTCGCGCAAGTTCGTTGATCGCGTTGTCTGCGCGAGGTACAGAGCTGTGTCCGCCGGGGTTGGTTACTTCCAGGTGATAGCTCTGATAAACCTTTTCTGCGGCCTGCACACCGTTGGCTAATCGCTCACCGTTGCGGATCATGCCGCCACCGCCTTCGTTGAGCACAAACGCGGCATCCACCAGGTCTCTGTGATGCTCGAGCAGATACACCACGCCATTCGCCGGGCCACCTTCTTCGTCTGCGGTCAACGCCATGATGATGTCGCGATTTGGCCGATAACCCTCCTGCTTCATCCGAATCATGTTGGCCACCCAGATCGCCGCCTGGGCTTTGTCATCGGTGGTGCCGCGACCATAGAAGTAGCCATCACGCTCGAGGAATTTGAACGGGTGCACTGTCCAGTCCCAGGGGCTTGCCTCCACGACATCCAGATGAGCCAGCAGCAGTACCGGCTCGGCGGTCGCAACCGGTGCCCGCAGGCGGGCGACGATGTTGCCTTTACGTTCCTGTGGCTCGATGACCTGAATGTCTTCGGCCGAATATCCCGCGGCCAGAAGGCGCTGCTCTACCGCGCGTGCGGCCGCCGTATTGTCACCCTGAGAATCTGTGGTGTTGATCTCGATCAGTTCTTGGAAGATATCTCTGGCAAGTTGCTGATGCGGGGTAAGTTCAGCAGCACTGGCGATGCAGCTGAGGCTCAGCAGCAGCAGGGTATGCACAAGTTTTTTCATGCTGTGAAAGTTCTCAACAGGTTATTCGGCAATCACACAGCTGACAGAGCGGCGAACCGGATTACAGAGCGCAGGCGCACCGATGCGTACCACGTAATCAGAATTGAAATGTGCCGCCGGCAGGTAATAGTCGGTGCTGATGAGCTGCGCTCCTGACTCAAATGCCCGATCACGGCGCCGGGTATCGTCAGTGCGGGCTTCCCTGGTATCAGCGTCAGCTCTGGTGCGAACAATAAATCCCGCCCGCACCAGGCGCTGGATGTCAGAAAAATATTCAACGGGATCATTGATGATCATGATCGCAGCGCCAGGCTCAGCTTCCGGCAGATTTGCAAACATTGCCCGGCTGCGCCAGTCGCTGACATAACTTCGACGTTTGTCGCCAGACTCATCGAGCACGGCAATAAATCTCCCTCGGGCAGCGTCGAGCAACGGCCAGTCGAGTTCACCTGAGGCAAAGACTTCAGCCGGAGTAATGAGCTTGCCGCCCAGGACCGCGCGAATTTCGTAGTCCATTGCCTGCCAGGCATCTTCACCGAATGGGCGCGGTGTTACCGCGCCGGGCCATTCTATTGCAGCATCTTTGGCGTTGAATGAAACAAATATAGGCACATGCCGCGGGTGCTGTTCTGACCAGGTGCGCAGTAGCGTCAGACAATGAACCAGCGATTGGCAGTTACTGCGATCATCGAGATTCTGAACATGCAGCACTGGGAACTGGCTGCCGCGGTCGCGACCAGGGAACAAAGAACCCTCGGGATCGTAGAAAACATCCAACTCAAGTTTTCGGACACCCAATTTAAGCTGTTCCGGCAGTGACAGATGGCTGTACTCCAAGGACGCGGCAACTTCGGGTCGGCCAGCAGACAGGGTTTCGAAATTCGCAGCAGACATCGCCAGCTTGTAGCTGTTGTGGCTGCCAACAATCTGAATGTCGTTCAGACGCAGTGCTCCTTCGGCCGCCGTCGCTTGGCTCACTACAGCCAAAGGCAACATCAACGTGACTGACAGCAGCGACAAACCAATCAACGCCGACCTGCCGAAAGATGATCGTAATCTCATGGATTCAGGCTTTCAGGAGATCAGCGACCGCACGTTTGGTCATGACTTTAACCAGGTGGGCACGATATTCAGCAGACGCATGCAGGTCGCTGTTGAAACCGGCGTCAGGCACCTCAACTGTCTCTACCGCTTCAACAGACAGTTGCTCCCGCAGCACCTCTTCCAGCGCCGTAGCACGAAATGCACAGGGACCAGCCCCGGTGACACCGACACGAATATCACCGGAGAAATCGGCCACCAGCACGCCAACCGTGGCATAACGGGAGGCAGGGTTCGGGAACTTCCGATACGCTGCTCGAGTCGGGCACTGAAATTCGATGCGGCTGAGTATTTCACCAGGCTCCAGCGCCGTTTCGAACAGATCTTTGAAATAGTCATCGGCACTGATGCTACGGCTGGCGGTATAAACGGTTGCGCCAAGCGCCACCACCGCCGCGGGATAATCAGCTGCCGGATCACTGTTGGCGACTGAACCGCCCAGTGTCCCGCGATTGCGAACCTGACCATCACCAATCTGACCAGCCAGAGCCGACAGCACCGGCAGTACCCGTCTGATTTCTGCTGAATCAGCCACGTCGGCGTGTCGAGTAAAAGCACCCACACTTACCCGATCATCTCGAACTTCAATACCCGATAGTTCGGCAATGCCACTGAGGTCGATAACATCTGTGGGCGCTGCCAGACGCTGCTTCAGCGTCGGTATCAGGGTCTGCCCGCCTGCCAGAAACATGCCGTCTTCGACGGCTTTGAACAGCGCCTGAGCTTCTTCCACACTGGTCGGTTTGTGATAGTTAAACTGATACATGAGCCAATTCCTCCGCCCAGATCTTCCGATTCATGCCGTTCTCCTGTTCTGCAGCACCCGCCAGATCTTCTCGGAGGTGGCCGGCATGGCCACCGCCTCACCCAGGGCGTCCGCAACCGCATTCATGATTGCCGCCGGTGACCCGATGGCACCTGCTTCACCACAGCCTTTCACGCCGAGCGGGTTATGGGTGCAGGGTGTCACTGTGGTGTCGACGCGGAAGTCCGGGAGATCATCGGCACGAGGCATGCAGTAGTCCATATAGGAGCCGGTGATCAGCTGCCCGTATTCATCATAGATACCGTGTTCGAGCAGAGCCTGACCGACACCCTGAGCAAGACCGCCATGCACCTGTCCGGCAACGATCATCGGATTGATAATGTGCCCGAAATCGTCAACGGCAACAAAATCCACCAGCTCAATCACACCGGTGGCTTCATCAATCTCGATTTCGGCTATGTGAGTTCCAGCGGGATAGGTGAAGTTTTCAGGGTCATAGAAAGCTTTTTCTGAAAAACCCGGCTCCAGTTCAGTGGGATAGTTGGTTGGCACATACGCAGCAAAAGCGACCTCGCCGAATGTCAACGCCTGGTTACTGTCCCGCACCACAAAACTTCCGTCGGTGAAATCGACGGCAGCCGGATCTGCTTCCAGCATGTGTGCGGCAATCTTTGTGCCCTTCGCAATGAGCTTATCCGCAGCGCCCATCAACGCGGAGCCACCGACAGCCAGCGAACGTGACCCATAAGTGCCAAGACCAAATTCGACCCGACCGGTATCGCCGTGCACCACTTCCACATCGTCGAAAGGAATACCGAGACGGTCCGAGACAATCTGCGCAAACGTCGTCTCATGGCCCTGGCCATGACTGTGGGATCCGGTAAAGACAGTGACATTGCCAGTCGGATTGACCCGAATCTCGCCACTTTCATACAGGCCAACCCCCGCGCCAAGCTGAATCGCCAGCTGCGACGGT